>Ga0187894_10000029_pt1 | contig 210327 bp, 158 predicted proteins | sample GBC1701081metaG_FD_136650 | JGI IMG/M metagenome (GOLD analysis project Ga0187894, IMG submission 136650) | White microbial mat communities from a lava cave in the Kipuka Kanohina Cave System on the Island of Hawaii, USA - GBC170108-1 metaG ... | reverse complement strand
CGGCGCCGGCGGCGAGTTCACCCACGCGAAGAAGCGCGGGTGCGCGTTGCCCATCGGATGCGGCGCGACGTCGCGCGCGAACCGCGCGAGGATGGCGTCCGCGTCGACACCGGTCTCCGGCGCGGGCTCCTGCACGAGCGCATCGCGGTGCGCGGACGGCACCGGCGTCCGCACCGGGCCGTCGCGCAGCGCGGCGAGCTGATCCGCAATCAGATCGACGGCCTGACGGCCAAGGCGGCGGAAGTCTTCGGGCGACAGATCGAGATCGAGCGTCGGGGAGAGCGAGGCGTGAACGTCCGGGCGCGTGCGCATGCCTCTATCGTAGCGCCGGGGACCTGAATCGTGGATCCAGGCCCCCCGTGAGCAAGCGCAGGGCGCAGTGAAGAAGCGCCGTAAAGCAGCGCCGTGAAGGAGTGCGCGTCAATGCGCGCGAGCGAGAGAGGACTGTTCGCGACGGGTCCGCGATCAGTGCAGCAGGACCCGGAGGATCTTATCGTCGCCCGGCCGCGGCGTGCCGAGCTGATCGCGGTTGCTCGTCGTCATCCAGAGCAGCGGGCCCCAGACCTGGACGATCGTCCGCAGCCGTCCGAATTCACCCACGAAAAACGACTCCGGCGTGCCGATGCCCGTGCCGTTGATCGGGATCCGGATCAACCGCTGCCCGCGCAGGCCGACGATGAAGATGGTGTTGCCGGCGATGGCCAGGCCGCTGGGAGACGCTTCGGCGGGCGTCCACTGGAACAGCGGATCGATGAACCCGGGCGTGCCCGTCTGTCCTTCGACGATCGGCCAGCCGTAGTTGCCGCCGGGCACGATCAGGTTCAGTTCGTCCCACGTTTCCTGGCCGAACTCCGACGCCCACATGCGGCCGTTCCAGTCCCAGTCGAAGCCCTGCGCGTTGCGGTGGCCGAGGCTCCACACGCGCGAGTTGGGGAAGGGATTGCCCGGCGCGGGCGCACCCGTGGGGGTCATGCGGAGGATCTTGCCGCGCAGGCTGTTCACGTTCTGCGAATCGGCCGCCACGCCGGCATCGCCCGTGCCGGCGTACAGCATGCCGTCAGGCCCGAAGGCGATACGTCCGCCGTTGTGGTTTTCGGACTTGGGAATGCCGAGCAGGACGGGCTGAGGCGCGCCCAGCTGTCCGTTGACGTAGCGCATCCGCACGATGCGGCTGTCAGTGGCCGCCGTGAAGAAGGCGTAGACCCACCGATCGAGCACGAAGTGCTTGGAGACGGCGAGGCCCATCAGGCCGCCCTGATTGCTGGGGACGACGCCCGGCACGACGCCGACCTCCGTCACGGTGCCGTTCCAATCGACGTGAACGATGCGGGCGGTGTTGCGTTCGGACACCAGCGCGCCGCCCCACGGCAGCAGCGCCACGCCCCAGGGGATCTGCAAATTCTCCGCGACGGTGCCGATCACCTCCGGCTCCGGCGGATCGGTCTGGCCTCGACCGGCCACGGTTGCTGGCAGCACCATCGCCATGACCAGCGCTAACGCCCACGGTCCCACTCGTCTCGTACCTGTAACCATCATCGTGCCCTCCTGGTGATACGGAAACGTCATGTCGTATGACATTCCCCCTGACCGAGATCGGAATCCGACCCGCGAGCACACCGACGCCGACACGAACTTCTGCTCTGACGAGAACCGATATGGTATCCCACCGAGACGACAGCCGTCTGATGGAGGTTACGAACACGGGGATGAAACGACGCAGGACGGGCGTCTGTGTCACCGCGACAGGCACAGACACCCGCGCAAACAAAAAAGATGATGCGATCGAGGCAATTAGTTGTGAGATGCGCTCGCGGCGGCCGCCTTGGCGGGACGCAGCAGCAGGTCGTGAAAATCAAAGCTGAAGTCGGTTTCGGGTGAGACGGCCCGCATCTTGATCTGATCGACGCTGCCGTCCGCGTCGAGCGCGAAGATGACGTAGGCGTCCGCGCGCAGCTCACGGTCCCGCCACCGGACGATGAAGGTGTCGTACTGGTAATGTTCGAGCTCGCCGACCAGCGCCGGCGTCTTCGTGAACCGCAGCGTCAGCTTCCCGTTGTCGTGATCGATGGCGATGTCGCCGTACCACTCGTCCGTGTAGGTGCCGGCGTACTTGGCCAGGGGGAGCGACGGCTTGGAAGACGTGTCCCGCCCCGCCGCGGCCTTCTTCGCCGCGGTCTGCACGTCCGCCTGATTGCGCGCGCGCATCTGCTGAAAGCCCGCAATCCAGTCCGTCTTCGGCGCGTTGAGATAGTGATCGACGATCTGCCAGGTCAGCGAGCTGAAGGCTTCGCCGCTTTCCTGATTCGTCAGCACGACGACGCCGAGCTCGAGCTCGGGAAGCATGGTCACCTTGGACACGTAGCCAGGCAGGCCGCCGGTGTGCGTGACGACCAGGCGGCCGCGATAGTCGTGGACGCCGAGGCCGAGCGCGTAGCCGCGGAAGTTCGCGCGCAGCGCGGGGAGCGGCGCCGGCGGCGGTCCGACGGGCTGCGGCGTGACGAGCGTCATCAATTGACGCGCGGAGGCGTTGGAGAACAGGCGCGATCCGTCCGCCAACTGTCCTTCGTTCAACAGCACCGAGACCCAGCGCGCCATGTCGCGCGCGCTGGAGATGATGCCGCCCGCGGGGTTCGTGTTGTCGCTCGCGAACGGCTTCACCACGCGCACCTGTCCGTCGATCGGCGCATGCGGCGTCGCCAGCCGCTCCTTCGGCCCATCGTCGTACCGCGGAAAGCTGCCCGTCATGCCGACCTTCGCGAGGATGCGCTCGCGAATGAACTGCTCCCACGTGCGTCCGCTGACGGCTTCGATCACCTGTCCCGCGACAAGATAGAGCACGTTGTCGTACGCGTACGCGCTGCGGAAGCTCGTGGCGGGACGGATGTAGCGCAGACGCCGCGCGATCTCCGGCCGGTCGTACGTCGACGGCGGCCACCAGAGGAGATCGCCGGCGCCGAGCCCGAGCCCGCTGCGGTGGACGAGCAGGTCGCGCACGGTCAGCTCGCGCGTGACGAACGGATCCCACATCTGGAACGCGGGCAGATAGCGCTGCACCGGCGCGTCCCACTCGATCTTGCCTTCCTCGACCAGCAGCGCGAGCGCCGTCGCCGTGAAGACCTTCGAATTGGACGCGATGCCGAACAGGGTCTGATCGGTGACCGGATCCGCCTGGCCGAGCGTCCGCACGCCGTAGCCTTTCTGCAGGACGACCTGGCCGTCCTTCACGATGGCGAGCGAGACGCCGGGCACGTCGAACGCCTTCAGGACCTGGGCGACGTACGCGTCGAGATCGGGCGGCGCGGACGTCGGCGGCGCGCCTTGCGCGAGCGCGCGCGACGGCGCGACGGAGAGCGCGAGCAGCGTCAGCGTGAAGAGGAGCGCAGCGGCTGCGGCGCGCGCGCGGTGAGGGACGATGAGCGTCTTCGAGGTGAGCAGTGTCGACATGGGGGCACCTGCTGATGGAAAAGAGCACGCCGGATGGCGCGGGCATGATGCCACGATGTCCCACGGCCCCGCTAGTCCGGACGCTTGACGCACCACCGGGCAGGCGAACGGTGATGCGGACGCGAGCGGTAAGGCTTAGGCGCGACAGGACACGTGCGTGTGGAGGGTGACCGAGGGGCACCGCCAGACATGGGGTATCTGGCGGTGTGGCGAGCAGACGTCCTAGAGGGGCAGTCCACCAAGCAGACCGGCGAGAAGCGCCGCGAGAATGGGCCCCAGAATCGGAATGGCGGCAATGAGCCCGAGCAACACATCGATCGGAAGCATGGCTGACCTCGTGGAGCAAGACTTCTCACGCGCGACCGTCAAGACAACTGCCTGGAGCCTCGGATCCCCGCGTGGGAAGTACGTTTCCTCCGCCAAAGAGCAAGTGACGTGCCCGATGCGGCTCATCGTGGCGCGCCGGCGCGGCGCCGGCAAAATCATTCCTGATCGCGGTGAACGCGCGCGGCCGTGCGTTCCTGCGGAGTTTCGAGCCTCAGCCGACACGCTGTGCTCGACGGGCACAATCATGTGTGTCCGCACAGCGCATCTGTCCCGTGAGGGCACAGCGATGATCGCTCGCGATCGCTGAAATCCGGCCTCATCTGCAGTGCGACGGCGTGCGCTCGTGGTTGTACTTGCAAGGTACGTGCAAGGTACAGCCTTCGAGCTCTGGCGTGGAGTTGAATCGCAGATGCGGATGAGGACACGGACGCGCCACGCGGCGGTCAGAGTGTGAGCTCCCAGATCTCGCCGGTCGTCGGCTTGCCGAAGTCGTGGTGGGTGTACTGCTTCACGAGCGTGAAGCCCGCGCGCTCGTAGAGATGCCGCGCGGCTTTCAGGACGTCCTGCGTCCACAGCATGATCTTGCGGTAGCGCGCCTCGCGCGCGAAGCGCACGCACTCGTCCACGAGGCGCCCGCCGATGCCGAGGCCACGGGCGTCCTTCTCGACGAACAGCAGGCGGAGCTGCGCCACCGTCGTGGTCTTCCGCATCAGGAAGATCGCGCCGGCGTTGATGCCGTCCCGCTCGGCGATCCAGCAGCGTTCGCGGGACGTGTCACCGCGCTCGATGTAATCGGCGACGACGCGCGTGACGATGGCCTCGATGGGCGCGCCCCAGCCGTACTCGCGGCCGTAGAACTCGCCGTGGCGCTGGATGACCCAGCCGAAGTCGCCGGGACGCGGCGGGCGGATGACGTACGGCACGCGCGGCTCGATGCGCGCGGCAAACATCGTCTCGATGATGCCCATCGCGTCCAGCAGCCGCGCGCGATCCAGCTCCGCGAGCGGCTCGATCATCTGCATGACCTGATCGTGCGAGCGCCGATCGAGGTCCGCGAACACGTCGCGGCCTTTCTTCGTGAGCCGGACGAGGCTCTGACGCGCGTCCTTGTCGGAGGACGCGCGGGTCACGAGGCCGGCCTTCTCGAAGCCGCGCAGCAGGCGGCTCAGATACCCGGCGTCCAGCGCGAGCTCGCGCGCAATCTCGCTGGCCGGCGCCGCGTCGCGGTGCGCGCATTCGTAGAGGACGCGGAGCTGCGTCAGCGTGAACGGGCTCTCGAGCACGCCTTCTTCGAGGACGCCAATCTGACGCGTGTAGAAGCGGTTGAAACGGCGGATGGCCGCAATCCGGTCCTCGTCCGGACGCATGGCGCGGCCAGCCGCGGAAGACTGTCGGGATGACTTCGTCATGGGACTGCCTGCGGAAGAAACCGCTGACAGTATCAATCAGATAGTTGACTGAGTCAAGCAACGACGCCAGACGCGCCAGGCCGGAGGGGCCGCGTCGGCGCGGACCTGTGCCGCGCCGACGCGTGATGGGTGTGAACGACGGTGGTCCTACCGCGCGCGGCGGCGCCGGGCGGACGCGAGACCCAGCAGGCCGGATCCGAAGAGCAGCAGCGTGGCGGGTTCCGGCACGGCGGTCGCCTGTCCGACGATCTCGCCGGTGCCGTTGGCGGTGAAGCCCGTCAGGAAGCCGTTCTGCGTCGTGACGTTCTGCAGGTGGTTGACCGAGAACGCCAGTACGATCGGCGATCCGATCTCCAGGTGGAACGGCAGGTTCTGCGCGAAGATCTCGCTCGCCGTGCCCGCGCCGACGACGGAGATGCCGCCGCCGGTGTAGAAGGCCTGGAAGGTGTCGAACGTGAGGCCCAGGCCCCAGCCGGCGGGGCCCGTCAGCAGATCGAAGAAGCCGCCGAACGACGACGTGACGGCGCCGCCCGCGACCGGCAGGTTCTCGATGCCGATGATCGCCATGTCGACGTAGATGTTGGACGAGCGGTGCCCGACGAGCACGCCGTCCAGCAGGAAGTCCATGCCGATCAGCGGATCGGCCTCTGCCGGATCGCCGTTGCCGCCGAGGCGATCGCCCGCGTCGAAGATATCGTGTCCGTCGTACACGAGGTCCAGCCCGGTGAACTGGATCTGCAGCGTGGCCGCGGACGCGGCGGACGGGACAGCGATCGCGATCAGGATCGCCAGGGCCAGGAAGCGAATCGTTCTAATCATCATCGTTTCTTTCTCTTCTGGTCTTCTTCTTCTCGAAGTCTGCTCGAAAGCGTTCAAGACGCGTGGGACGCACGAGGTCCTACAGCGCGCCGTCTTCCCACGGACCGGTGATCGCGAGGCTGATGCCCGGCGACTGGATGTTGCAGAACAGCCAGCGGCCGTCGGGGCTGAACGTCGCGCCCGCGAATTCGCTGCCGGTGAAGTTGCCGACGATGCCATTGCGTTCGCCGTTCAACACGACGTTGTTCTGGCAGAAGCGGAAGATGTCGCCCTGCGGCGTGAGGCCGTGCAGGTACTCGAGGCCGCCGCCGTCTTCGCACAGCACGAGACCGCCGCGCGGGCTGACGCAGATGTTGTCCGGCGCGGCCAGCACCGTGCTGGACGGCGATTCGAAGAGCAGCCAGAACTCGTTTGCCGCCGGGTCGTAGACGAAGATCTGCCCCTGGCGCGCGTTGCCGCCGCTCGTCGAGACGAAGTAGATCACGCCGTTGCCCTGCCACGCGCCTTCCAGCCGCGCGAACTGCGCGCCGCCCTGCTCGAAGCCTTGCGCGAAGACGCCCGCGCCGTCGCCGGCGTTCGGGTCGTAGTGCGGCCGCGACGGATCGGCAATGTCGTACCAGACCACCGGCAGCTTGACGTTCGGCGTCATGTTGCGCATGGTGTCGAAGCGCGGCTGACCGGCGATGCCGAGCATCTGCAGGCTGCCACCCTTCGCGAGATCGCCGCGCACGTGCGGACGGAAGCGATAGAAGCCGGACGGCGTGCGGTCTTCGGTCTCGTAGACGAACCCGGTGACGGGATCGACCGCGAGCGCTTCGTGGACGAAGCGGCCCATCGCGGTCAGCGGAAGCCTGGTCGGCGTGCCGAACGCCGGCACTTCGAAGATGTAGCCGTGCGGCTTGGTGGCGCCGCCCGGGAACACGTCATCCAGCGCTTCTTCGCAGGTGAGCCACGAGCCCCACGGCGTCGGACCGCCGGCGCAGTTGCGGACCGTGCCGCTCAAGCTGGAGAAGCTGCGGACGAGCTGCCCCCGCCGCGTGTCGAAGTCCAGCGTCGTCGTGCCGCCGCCCGCATTCAGGTCGTACGCGAGCGACGGCGCAAACGCCGCTTCGCCAGCGCCAATCTCATGGTTGCGGACGAGCCGGCAGAAGCCGCGATAGGACGGGAACGCCGCCATGCCGTCGTGCCAGCCAGGCGTCAGCGAGCCGTCCGCCTGCTTATCGCCCGTCCAGCCGAAGGACAGGTACGTGAAGCCTTCAGGCAGCATCAGCAGCGGAAGGCCGGTCGTCTTGTCGGCCACGGGCGCCAACGCCCCGTAGCCGGGGCCTTCCTGTCGGCCGCCCGCGACCAGGCGCGCGGTGAGCGCTTCCCAGGGAGCAGCCATCGATAAGCCCGCCAGCGTTGCGCCGTGGCGGAGAAATGTCCGTCGGTTCAATCCCGAGTCGTCGCCGGGGAAGGTCATGGGATCGGTCCTCCTGTCTTCTCGAATCTTCTCGAAGGTGAAGCGCGGGGTGCGCCTCTGTCGCCGTGAGTCCACCGGGCAGTGTGGAAGGCGCCAATCCCGTTTCCACGACGGACGTGTAGCGGTCCTGCAACAATTGCGCGGATACGCACGGGAGACGATCGAGGCCGGAGGAATCGAACCGCGGTGCGAGGCGCGAGAATGGCGGTATCCTGCACGAGGACGCCGATCATGCCCGTCGCGATTGTCGAGAAGACATCGGATGACCTGCTCTTCCGTAAGGTCGACGAAGCCGGCTGGCCCGTGCTGCCGCCGACGCTGCTGACCGTGCATCGCACGTCCGCGCAGGACGAACAGTCGCGGCAGATCATCTTCGCGGTCGACGGCCGCCGCCTCGGTCAACTGCTTTACGGCGACACGCAGACGCACGAGATCGCACCCGGCGCGCATACGCTCCGCGTCCACAACACGCTGGTCTGGAAGACGATCCCCTTCGACGCGCCGCCCGGCGCGCACGTCCACTTCACGGTGTGGAACCGGTCGTGGAGCGGTTACTACGTGATGCTGTTCTGGCTCGGCGCCGCACCGCTCGGCCTCGGCATCGAGCCCGGCCCTCCGCTCGTCACGGCGCGCGTCCGCTGAAACAGTGTCCCTGAGTCGTGCCCGGTCAGCGCCTGCGGCGGGCGAGCGCGGCGACTGGCCGATGGCGGAAGCAGTCGACGAGGTGATCGTTCACCAGGCCGACGGCCTGCATGTAGGCGTAGATGATGGTGGGGCCGACGAAGCGGAAGCCGCGCTTCCGCAGATCCTTGCTGATGGCATCGGCGAGCGGCGTCTGCGCGGGCACCTGGCGCGAGCCGCTCCACGCGTTCTGGATCGGCGTCCCGTCGACGAAGCGCCAGAGATACGCGTCGAAGCTGCCAGACTCCCGCTGGACGTCCAGGAACGCCTTCGCGTTGGACACGGACGCGTCGATCTTCAGCCGGTTGCGGACGATGCCCTCGTTCGCGAGCAGACGCGCCTTGCGGCGCGCGTCGTAGCGCGCGACCCTGGCGGGGTCGAAATGGTCGTACGCGTCACGGTAGGCCGCGCGCTTGCGGAGGATGGTGGACCAGCTCAGGCCCGCCTGCGCGCCTTCGAGGATGAGGAACTCGAAGAGCGTGCGGTCGTCGTGCACCGGCACGCCCCATTCCTCGTCGTGATACGCGATATAGAAATCCTGGTCCCCGCTCCAGGGACAGCGAATGCGATCGGCCATCGACAGGACCTCCACGCGTCTGCGGAATCAGCGTCAGATCCAGATCCAGTACACATCCAGATGCAGATCGGATCGGCCGATCAGAAGAGGCCCAGCGAGAGCCTGGCTTCTTCCGACATCAGCTCCTTCGTCCACGGCGGTTCCCACACGATCTCCACCGCGCACTCGCTGACGCCGGGCAGCGCCTTGATCTTGTAGCGCACCTCACTCGGCAACTGCTGCGCGGACGGACACGCCGGACTCGTCAACGTCATCTGGACCTGCACGCGGTCCTGCGCGTCGACCGCGATGTCGTAGATCAAGCCCAGCTCGTAGATGTTGACCGGGATCTCCGGATCGAAGACGGTGCCGATGGCCGCGATGATGGACGGCTTCAGCGCCTCGGTGCGCGCGGGATCGGCCGGACCGACTGCCGGCTGACTGGGCGCGGCCGCGGGCGGCGGCGCCAACAGCGCGCCGATGTCCAGCGACGTCTCCGTCGTTGGCGCCGGCGTCACGGCGGCGGGCGCCGTTGACGGGTCGAACGTCGCCGCGGCAGCCGGCGTGGCGGCCGTTCCGGGATCGATGTCTGTGGAGGTGGCGCGATCTTTGGCTTTGCCGAACCGATTGAAGAGCGAAAACATCAGACTCCTGCATCCTGTCCCGCCGCGACTGGCTGACGCACGGGACGCTCCCAGCATCTTACCGTGAGCCGCCCGCGAATCGGCAAACGCCAGCGCCGCTCAACGCCAGCCCCGTTCAACGCCAGCACTGTCAACGCACGGCGGGCGGCTCCTGCCCCGTCGTCTGACGGTAGATCGCCTGCACGGCGGCCAGCGTGTCCGCCTCCACCCACGGCTTGTCCGTCCGATACCGCTTGACGCGCGCGAACCGCAGCGCCAGTCCGCCCGGATACTGCGGACTGAACTGGATGTCGTTGAAGGCGATCTCCACCACCAGCTCCGGCTTGACGTGGACCGTGTAATGGTCCCGGCCGATTTCGAGCGCCTGCAGCCGCTCCGTCTGCCACGCCAGCATCTCGTCCGTGAGGCCCTTGAACGTCTTGCCGAGCATGACGAAGCCGTTGCGATCCGGATCGCGCGCGCCGAGATGCAGGTTGCTCAACCAGCCGCGCCGCCGGCCGTGGCCCCATTCCGCGGCGAGGACGACAAGGTCCAGCGTGTGCGCGGCTTTGATCTTCAGCCACGTCTGCCCGCGCCGGCCCGCGGCATACGGCGCGTCGAGCGCCTTGGCCATGACGCCTTCGTGGCCGCTCGCGAGCGACGCTTTCAGGAACGCCTGCGCATCCTCCGGTGTGTGCGCACGCGCGTGCGGAATGACGACATCCGCCGGCAGGATGCGCTGCAGCGCCCCGAAGCGCGCCGCCTGCCCTTCGTCGAGCAGGCTGTCGCCGTCGACGTAGAGGCAGTCGAAGAAGAACGGCGACAGCGGCAGGTCGTGCCGCAGGCGGTCGACGTCGAGCTTCCGCCCGAAGCGCTTCATGGTGATCTGGAACGGATGCGGCGTGCGATCCGGCCGCAGCGCGATGACTTCACCATCGAGGATGATCTGGCGCGCCGGCAGCGCGCGCACGATCTCGACGACCTCCGGCGCGGCGGACGTCACCTCGCGCAGCGTGCGCGAGAAGATCCGCACCTCGTCGTCCGACTTGTGGACCTGGACGCGGGCGCCATCCAGCTTCACTTCGAGCGCCGCCTCGCCCACGCGCGCCAGCGCGTCCTCGACGGATTCCGCCGAGTCCGCGAGCATCGGCTGCACCGGCCGCATCAGCTCGATGACGAACCGCGAGAGCGCGTCGGCGCCGCCCGTCAGCGCGGCGTGCGCCACCCGCGCGAGATCGCCCGCCATCATCGCGGCCCGGCGCACCTGCGCCGCCGGCAGGGCCGCGGCGCGCGCGACCGCTTCGAGCAGCACGCCCTCCAGCGCGCCATGACGCAGCTCGCCGAAGAGCAGCCGCACGAGGAAGTCCTGCTCGTCCCGCGTCGCGCGGCCGAACAGGTCGCGCAGGATCTGCGTCTTCGCGGCGGTGGACTTCGCGCCGCTCGTCCGCGCGACGCGATCGAAGATGTCGTCCACCTCGCGCAGCGTCAGCGACGGCTCCCCGGCCGGCGCGACGTCCCTGGCGGACAGGATCAGCGATCCGCCGACGCCGATGCGTCCCTGCCGCGGCGATCCGGTGAGAAAGCGCGCCGCAATTTCCACTTCGTCCGGGGGCACGCGGGCGAGCAGCGCGGCCAGCCGGTCGATCTTCTCCGTGCGGCCGCTGACCGCGGCGACCGCGCCAGACGACTCGACGAGGTCCGACAGACGCATGTCGTCATGGTAGTGTCCCGGCCGCTGGATCGACAAACGGAGACCGTTCGGGATATCTTCCCTCTGCCGACCTCGTCCATCAGTGCTGTCGCTTCTCTTCGGGCATGGCCGCCGATCGCCGATCGCGTCCGTGCCGTGTGTATGCGCACGCCTTCCATCGAACGTCGCGTTGCCGATGATGCCGCTCGACGGCGCGGACTCTTTGCCGCGTCGTGCGCCGGCATCTTCGTCTTTGGCAGCGTCCTCGCGCTGCTGGGGACGCTGTTCGGCCTGCCGGAAATGCGCGCGCGGCTCGGCCTCGATCTGATGCGTCAAGGGGATCTGCTCTCGCTGCAGTTCTTCGGGATCCTGCTGTCGACGCTGGTGACGGGCCCGCTGGTCGATCGGTTCGGGAAGCGCGTCGTTCTGGCGGTGTCACCGCTACTCGTTGCGGCGGCGCTCGTCGGATTCGCCGTCGCCCGGGGATTCGAGATGGCCGCGCTCGCGGCCTTCACGCTCGGCGTGGGCGGCGGCGGCCTCAACACCGCCACGAACGTCCTCGTCTCGGATCTCTTCGAAGACGACCGCGCCGCGCGGCTGAACCTGCTCGGCGTGGCCTTCGGCATCGGCGCCCTGTTCATCCCCTTGACCGCGGCGAGCCTCTCGACGTGGCTGACGATTCCACGACTGCTCGGCATCGCGGCGGCGCTGGCCGCGGCGTGGGGCGTCGCGTTCGGCGCGCAGACGTTTCCCCCGCCGAAGGAAGCGGACAGCGTTTCGTTCGCGCAGCTCGCAAAGGTGACGCGGTATCCGGCGATCCTCCTCTTCGCGGCGATGCTGTTCTTCCAGTCGGGGAACGAAGCCTCGATTGGCGGGTGGACGTCGACCTACGTCGAGCAGCGCGGCTGGCATCCGCGGACGGCGACGTGGGTGCTCGCCGGCTTCTGGGCGGCACTGCTGGCCGGACGACTGATTTCTTCGCGCCTCGTCGGCGCCTTCGAGAAGTCACGCATCATCCTGGCGAGCGCCATCGGCGCGGCGGTCGGCTGCCTCGTCCTGCTGCTCGCGGGCTCCCTCGCCACGCTCACGCTCGGCGTGATCGTGATGGGGCTCTCGCTGTCGAGCGTGTATCCGACCGCGCTGGCGATGGTGGGCGACCGCTATCAGCGCTTCACGGGCACCGTGTTCGGGTTGATGTTCTCGTCCGGACTGCTCGGCGGGATGGCGATGCCGTGGGCGATCGGACAACTGGCCGCGTCGCTGGACGTGCAGTCCGCGATGTGGCTGCCGCTGATCGGCGCGCTGATGGTCGCGGCGCTGATCTCGATCATCGCGTCGCGCGGCGGATAGACGTCCGCGCGACGCGCAAGTCCAAGGCTCGCGGTCAGCGTTTCGAGGATGACCCCGAGGCCGGTGAGGAAGAGGACGAAGCCGGTGCGACGATGGCCTGGTAGACCAGGTTCTTGAAGATCGGCTCCAGGTCGAGATGGCCCTGCGGCAGGGTCTGCGTCATGAAGACCGCGACCAGATCATCCTGCGGATCCACCCAGAACTCGGTGTAATACGCGCCGCCCCAGCCGAACTCGCCGACGGCGCCCAGCCGTCCCGCGCGGCCGACGTGCTCCACGACTTCGAAGCCAAGGCCGAACCCGAAGCGTCCCTGTTCGTAGAGCGTGCCGACGTGGTTCGACGTCATCAGCGCGACGGTGTGCGGCGCGAGGAGGCGCGCGCCGTCCAGGTCGCCACCGTTCAACAACATCTGCAGGAAGCGCGCGTAGTCCGACGCCGTCGAGAGCAGGCCGGCGCCGCCGGAGAAGCACGTGCGCGGCCCGGTGACGTAGTCCCCCTGTCCCATATATTCGTCCGGCGCGCGCGACAGCACGCCGTCATTGCTCATCGAATAGACCGTCGCCAGCCGGCCGCGCTTGGCTTCGGGCAGGTAGAACGACGTGTCGACCATCTTCAGCGGTTCGAAGATGCGCGTCCGCATGAACGCGTCCAGCGTCTGGCCGGAGGCTTTCTCGACGACATGGCCGAGGATGTCGGTGGAAAAGCCGTAGACCCATCGCTCACCGGGCTGCGCGGTGAACGGGAGCGTCGCGAGGCGCTCGACGATCGCGCCGATCGGCTCGTCCCGGTTCGCGCAGTACCAACGGTATGCGTTCGCGGCTTTGTATTGGTCTTCGAGCGCCCCGGTGCCGTACGAGACGCCGGCGGTGTGCGTCAGCAGATCGCGGATCGTGATCTGGCGCGTGGCGGGCACGCTGCCGGCGGTTGCCCCCGGCGCGGCGGGATTCGGTGGCAGCACGGCGACGCGCGTCTGCTTGTAGGCAGGAATGAACTTCGAGACCGGGTCGTCCAGCAGGAGCTTGCCTTCCTCCATCAGCATCATCGCCGCGACGCTGGTCACCGCTTTGGACATCGACGCGATGCGGAAGATCGCGTCCGTCGGCATCGGCTCGTGACGCTCGCGATCGAGCTCGCCGAACGCGTTGAAGTAGGCGATGCGCCCGCGTCTGGCGATCAGCGTGACGGCGCCGGCAATCTGCCGGCGGTCGACGTGATCCTGGACGACCGACGAGATGCGCGCCAGCCGGTCCGCCGAGAGGCCGACGCTTTCCGGCTTCGCGACCGGCATCGACGGCGGCGCGGGCGTGCGCGCGGGAGCCGATGCGGCGGCCGGCGTGGCCGTGGGTGTGGCTGGACGGGTCTGCGTGAACGCGGCGCGTGGCAGCGCGACGCTGGATCCGGTCAGCGCGATGAGGACGATCAGGCGCAGCGCCGGGTACCACGAACGATGAAACGGAGTCATGGCGGCCACACTATCATCCAGGCCCCCTCACGCTCAATCGGTCCGCGCGCCATCGCCCGGCCGCGCGTCACCGGGGCTGATTCCCGCCAGGATTGATTGCGGGTAGGATCGTGGTGTCTGCTTGCCCCGCTCCGCGGGGCGAGCCGTCTTGACAGAGAGGAAGCTTGACTCATTCGCAAGGATTTTTCGCCGTCAAGACGTCTGGGCGCGGCATGAAGTCAGCCAGGCTGATGCCGCCAGGATCGGTAACCTGCACGTGACGCATTCAACGGCTTCAACGGACTCGGTCGCGCCTTCTCCCGTTCTCTCGCGTGTCCAGCGCCAGCGCGCGCAGCTCCTCGTCGCGCTCGCCGGCCTCGTCCTGTTCGCCATCGTCCTCGTCCGCACGGCCTGGGTCGGCGATGATGCGTACATCTCCTTCCGCACTGTCGACAACTTCCTCCACGGCTACGGCCTGCGCTGGAACGTCGCGGAGCGCGTCCAGTCTTACACGCATCCGCTCTGGCTCTTCGTCGTGTCCGCCTGCGCCTTCGTCACGCGCGAGATCTACTACACCGTGATGGCGCTGTCGATCGGCCTGTCCCTCGCGACGCTGTCCCTCGTCCTCCGCCGCGTCGCGCTGACGCCGTTCGCCGCCGCCTTCGCGGCCGTCGGTCTCGTCAGCTCCAAGGCCTTCGTCGACTATTCGACCTCGGGCCTCGAAAATCCGCTGACGCATGTCCTGCTCGTGCTGCTCTTTCTCGCCTGGCGCGACTCGCGCGCCGTCGGCCCCGCTGCCGCTGGTCCTGCTGCGGCCGATGCTGCCGCCGCGGGCGCGGCGACGGCGGGCACTGCCGAGCGGACGTTCCTCCTCTGTGTCCTCGCCGCGCTGATCGTGGTCAACCGGATGGACGTCGGCGTGTTGATTGCGCCGCTGATGGCGACGGTGTTGTGGCGCGTCCGCAGCCGCGCGGCCATCGTTGCCGTTCTGCTGGGCGCGCTGCCGTTCGTGGCGTGGGAAATCTTCTCCGTCATCTACTACGGCGTGCCGTTCCCGAACACGGCCTACGCGAAGTTGAACACGGGCGTGCCGCGGTGGTGGCTGTGGCAGCAGGGGTATTACTACTGGGTGGCGACGTGGCGCTGGGACCGGGCGACGCTGCTCCTGCTGGGCGGCGCGTCGGCCGCGCTCGTGCTCGCGCGAAGCTGGCGCGTGTGGCCGTTCCTGCTGGGCGCGGGTCTGTACTGCGTCTATGTCACGCGCATCGGCGGCGACTTCATGAGCGGACGGTTCTTCGCGGCGCCGATGCTGTGGGTGCTGCTGGCGCTGGTCGGCCTCGCGCGCGAGCGCTGGCAACCGCGGGTGGTTGATGTTGACGGGCCGGCGGCGAGCAGCTTCCTCGCGTCCTGGCGGACAGGCATCCACGGGGAAGCGCGCAACGCGGCGTGGCTCGCGGGCGCCGCCGCGATCCTGCTCGTCGTGCTGACGCAGCGCGGCGGACCGCCCTGGCTGTCGGGGACGGACTTCGGCAGTCAATCGCGGTGGGACCATCCACTGGCGATCGCCGCGCACACGATTGCGGACGAGCGAAAGGTGTACTACCCGACGACGGGGTTGCTGCGTCAGACGACGTCGCCGCCGCTGATGCGGCATGACTGGGCGCGGGACGGCCTGCGTTTCGGGCAGGACCCGCGGTCGCCGGCGGCGTTCGAGCGGTCCAGTCCCGGCTTCTTCGGCTACTATGCCGGACCGCGTGGGCACCTGATCGACAACCACGCGCTGACGGATCCGCTGCTTGCGCGCCTGCCGACGCTGACGTGGCACATCGGCCACTTCCTGCGTGTCACGCCCGCCGGCTACGTCGAGAGTTGCGCGCAGGATCGCAATCTGATCGTCGATCCGGATCTGCGGGTGTTCTACGACAAGATCCGCCTCATCACGCGCGGACCGATCTGGAGTTGGGATCGGTTCACGGCCATCTGGGCGTTGAACCGCGGGCACTACGACGGCCTGATCGATCGCTTCCTCGCGCGTGTGCCGCAGAAGCTCGAAGGCTGGCCGCCGAAGTTCCCGACGCGATCCTAGCGAAACGGCGGCGACTGGAAGGGTCGACAGGAAGAAAAAGACAAGCGTTCATTCACCAGGAGGAAGGCATGACCCGGACGATGACCTTTTGCGCGGGCCTGCTGACAGGCGTGGCGTTGGCGGGCGGTGGATGGCTGAGTGCGCGGCCGCTGTCCGCGGATCCGATTGCGCCGGCGCCGGCGTCCGCGCGCGCGGCCGGTCAGGGCGGTCAGAAGAACACGAGCCGCGTCGTGCTGGAGAACGCGCGCGTCCGCGTGAAGGAAGCGATCTTCTATGCGTCCGACCGGCAGCCCGGCGCGCACACGCACGACCTCGCGCACGTCGGTGTCGTCATCGACGGCGGCACGCTCGTCTTCAAGTCGCCGGACGGCAAGACCGAAACGGCGGCGCTCGAACGCGGCGGCGTCGGCTACCGCGAAGCCAACGTCACGCACGAGCCGATCAACACCGGCACGGCGCCAGTCCGCGTCATCGAAGTGGAACTGAAGTAGCGCGCGCCGCGCGCGCGTGTGCGTGCGGCGCGACGACCCACGGTCCCGCGTCGACGCGCTGCCGATCCGTCGATGGCCACGTTGCGACCGCGCTTGCCAATTCGATATTCTAGATTCTAGAATATTGAATGACTCAAGCGCTCCTGCCCCAAGACGTTCTCGTCCTCGCCAAGCTTGTCAGCTATGGCGGCCGGCGCCCTCCAATGGCGACGATGGCGACCGATCTCGGTCTGAGTCCCTCACAGGTACACGCGTCGCTCAAGCGCCTGGAACGTTCGCGGTTGATCGCTCCTCGGACAAACGAGCCGTACCTGCGGGCCGTTGAAGAGTTCCTGCTACACGGGGTGAAGTACGCCTTCCCTGCATTCCGCGGAGAGGTGACCCGGGGAACGCCGACCGCGCATGCGGCGCCTCCCCTCAATGAGGAGATCGCGGCCGGCGATCTCCCTTCGGTGTGGCCGGACGCCGAAGGCACGGTACGGGGGCTGACGCTTGAACCGCTCCACCGAGCGGCGCCGGCGGCCGCCAGAAGAGATCCCGTGCTGTACGAACTGCTGGCCCTGCTCGATGCCCTCCGCGACGGACGCGCCCGCGAACGACAGCTCGGTGAGCGCGAACTCACCGTGCGTCTCCGGAGGTTGCTGCGTGGTTGATCCCAATCGCGCCCTCTTCGAGTCGGCCGTCCGCCTGTTGGCGCCCGTGCTTCACGAACTCGTGTTCGTCGGCGGATGCATGACCGGCATCTTCATCACGGATCCGGCGGCCGGTGGCATCCGGCCCACCAGAGACGTCGACGCCATCGTGGATGTCACGTCCTACGCGCAATACGCTGCGCTCTCAGACCGTCTGCGAGCACTGGGACTCGCGGCGGACACTTCCGAGGGCGCGCCGCTCTGCCGCTGGCGACATGGGAGTGTCATCGTCGACGTCATGCCAATAGACGCGAGCGTCCTGGGATTCAGCAATCGCTGGTATCCGACCGCGATCAACACGGCCCAGCGCCTGGATGTCGCAGGACATGGCGTTCGCATCGTCGCACCGGCACTGTTCATTGCGACGAAGCTGGAGGCGTTCTATGGACGTGGGGCCGATGACATCTTCGCCAGCCATGACCTCGAGGACATCGTCGCCGTCGTCGACGGCCGCCCGGAGATCGTGGACGATGTCGCTGCAGCCGATGAACAGGTGCGCGGCTACATTGCGTCTGAGATTCGATTGCTGCTCGACGACCCGAACTTCGTCGAGGCCCTGCCGGGCTTTCTCTTTCCCGACGCAGCCAGTCAGGCACGCCGAGACATCCTGGAACGGCGTCTGGGAGCCCTCTCTGGTGTTGCGCGGACTCGCACGGCTTCGGCGCCAGTCCGCGTCATCGAAGTGGAACTGAAGTAGCGCGCGCCGCGCGCGCGTGCGATGCGAAGAAGGTCAGGACGCGATCGGCGTACTCGTCCGGCGCGACGAGTGAGGCGTCGACGTGGGCGGCGTCCTTCACGAGCCACAGCGTGGCGTGCGGGTTCGCGGCGTGGAGGCGCTCGGCGTGCCGGGGCGGGATGTTGGTGTCCGCGGTGCCGTGCATGAGGAGCACCGGTGTGGGCGTTCGCGCGATGGCGGCGGCGGGATCCGCCTGTCGCAGGTCCACGCCGTAGCGCCACGCGGTGTAGACCAGGCCGAACTCGATCACGGGACGCAGCAGCCAGCGGCCCGCCCACGGCCCCGCGCCGATGCGCTGGCCGATCCGGTCGAAGGCCACTTCTCGGAAGCTGCTGAAGGAGGACTCCGTGGCCACGGCGCAGAAGACGCGCGCGCCGGCGGACGCCTGCAGCAGGTGCGCGCCACCCATCGATGCGCCCAGGCCGTAGACGCAGGCGCCTGACGTGCGCGCCGCCGCCCAGCCCGCCCACGCGCGGACGTCATCCGCTTCACGCACGCCGTACGTCGCCAGTCCACCGCTGACGCCGTGTCCGCGCGCATCCGGCGCGAGCACCCGATAGCCGTCGCGCAGGAACAGCGCCGCCAGCCCCATCATCCCGCGCCGCGAGTCGCTGACGCCGTGCAGCAACAGCACGGTTGGCGCATCCGGACGCGGCGTTTCGAACGACCATGCGCGCAGCGTCACGCCATCGGGCCGATCGAGCGTGACCTCGCGCACGCTGACGGTGACGCCGGTTGCACGTGCGCCGCTCGCCTCGTGCGCGACGTGCCGTGCGTACGTCATCGCGTCGGTCGGCCAGCGTCCACGCGGCGGCCGCAGCGCGCTTTCCGATGCGGCGATGCCGATCGCGGCGCAACCAGCGAGATACATCAGGATCGTCAGCGCCGTGAGGACGCGGAGAGATCGGCGCATGAGGTGGCCTCTGCTGACCTGGACGAGCGGCAGCATCGCGCGGTTCCCACCGCGGGGCCGTCGAGCTTTGGGGCGAATCTTTGGGTGTAGACTGGTCGTCCCGCAACAGGAGGCACATATGGCCCAGACGCCACAGAAGTGCGCTCATCCGATCTGCACCTGCCCGGCGGCGCCCGGGTCGAAGTACTGCAGCGAGTACTGTCAGAAGGCCCTGGAGACCGAAATCCGATGTGGATGCCGCCATCCCTCGTGCGCGTAGGCCGGCGACGCCCCACGTTCATCGAACGATCGGCGGACGTCGCGTAGGCCGGCGGACGCGTCCGTCCGCCTGACACCTCGCTCGCGCCGCGTGCGAGCCAACACCGCGCGCGGCGTGGATTTGCTATTTGCCCGCCTGCGGCGCGCTGCCGGTGCACGGCTGACCGGATCGCGTCGAGAGCAGGATCAGCCGTCCGTTCCGGCGGGTGCTCAGGGAATGGGTCGTGCCGCGCGGGACGATGGCCAGCATTCCCGGCTCCAGCGCCTGATCGCGTCCGCCGAGACGAATCGTCCCTTCACCGGCGACGACGTAGAGCGTCTCCTCGACGTCCTCGTTGACGCGATCCTGGAGCGGCTCGCGCAACTGCAGGACGGTCGTCGTGGCCGTTCCCGAGCAGCCGATCACCGACTCCTTCATCGGTTCGCGTCCGATCAGGTTCTTCTCGACGAAATCGGGGATCGACAGCGTCTTGGCTTCGCCTGGCGGCGCGTCCATTGCGCTGGGCTTGGCCGGTGGCGGCGGGGCGGCCGCGGGCTTCGGCGGCGCGGGCGTCAGCGTGACGTCGATCGCCGACGGCTGACCGGCGCGCAGCGTGACCTCGCGCTCGAACGTCAGGAACGCCTCGTGCTGAAAGCGCAGGCGATACGTCCCCGGACGCATGTTCGCGAGCCGGACGATCCCATCGTCGCCCGTGACGCCTTCACGCGGCACCGGACCCTCGACGGTCACCTTCACACCGGCCTGCGCCGCGCCACCGGGGCCTGTCACCAGGACCGTCAGCGGCAGCGGCCGCGCCGCGGCCTGAGGCGCCGTACGGCTCGCCTGCGGCGCCGCGGCGACGGGAACAGCCAACGCCATCATCAAGAACAGTTGGGGGAGCCACTTACTCATATGCGCGATCTAATGCCGGCCGCCGCGTGCCGTCAAGCCGGACCGTGAAAGGTTTTCGAGAATGCCAGAAGGCAAGGTGAGGGGAACGGACCCGCGCGGTCGAAAAATGCCTGGCGGAACAGATCGGTCGGGAATATTCGTCAGATGAGTGGTTGGATCGACGCGCCGCACGGCGTGAGCACAGCCTTTGCTAGGATCCGGTACAGGTCGAGCGCGCAGGACGCCGGTTTCGCCTTCGCGGCCGGCACCGTTCGGGACACTCGGCGGTGAAAACCGTACGAAGAAGGGAGAATCCTCGATGGGAGCCCTGATCAGACTGTTGCTGGTGGTGCTCGTCGTTGGACTCATCTGGGCGTATATGTCTGGCAATCTCCAGACGTACATGAATCGTGGGACGACACAGCAGGACATCGAATCGATCAAACAGCGCGCGGCCGAAGTCGGCAAGGACGTTCAGGCGAAGGTCGCCGTCGCCGCGGAGAAGCTGGATGAATCGATGGGCGACGGCACCTTGACGACGAAGATCAAGTCGAAGATGGCGCTGGACGACTTTGTCGACGCGAACACGATCAACGTCGATACGGTCGACGGCGTCGTGACGTTGACCGGCTCCGTGAAGAACGAGCAGGCGCGGACGCGCGCGGTGCAGTTGGCGAAAGAGACAAACGGAGTCAAACGCGTGAACGATCGGCTGCAGATCGCCCCGTCGTCGTAACCGCGCGGCCGCGGTCACCGCCCACGTCGTGGCGTCCGGACGGCGCGTTCGTCTTGCGGTGCCCCCCGCCCCCGTCCTGGCGGGCGGGCAGCGGACAGGTGGTCATCTCGTCCAGATCGACGGCTTCCGCCATGCTGTCATGGCGGAACGCCTTCACGATCGCCCCGCGGTCGATGAGAAACGCGCCGGACATCTGACGCACGTCGCCGATGAAGCGTCCGCGCATCCGGCGATCGCGGAACAACGCGACCCAGCGCCGCCACAGATACGGCGACACGGCTTGCCGCGCCCCCACCGTGCCCAGCGCGAACGCGGCATAGATCTGACGTCCGCGATCGCTGACGCGAGGCAGGTGGCCGACGCCAAACTGGTCGAAGAAGACCCGCGCCTGGTCCTCCGTGCCCATGTGGACGAACGCCACCTGCGTGCCGCGCGCGGCAATGGCGTCCCGGTCGCGCGCGACCTGCGCCACCATCTCGCGACAGAACACACAGCCGAAATGCCGCAGGAACAGGATGAGCACGGGTGAACGCCGCGAGAGCGCGTCCAGGCTGACGCCGTCCGGCGTCCGCGCGGCGGCCAGCGCCGCCGCAATGCGCGCGTCAGAGTGACTCGTGTCGGCCGCGGCCATAGATGCCTCAGCTTATCGCACTCCGTGACCTTGCGATACGATGACCGGACAGCGCCGCCGGACGCCGTTCACGCACCGCGACGCCGAGGCCGCGACATCCACGGCCCGCCGCATTCATCAGGAAGGATTCCGCTCTCATGAGGAAGATCATCCCCCTCACGCTCGCCGCCCTGCTGCTCGCGCTCGGGATCGGCGGGCCGGCGCACGCGCAGTCGGTCGACGCGCTGATCGCCAGGCATCTCGCCGCCAAAGGCGGTCTCGACAAGTTGAAGGCCGTCAGCACGATGCGCATCACCGCGCGCGGCACGATCCCCTCCATCAATCTCGAATTCCCCGTCATCGTGGCGACCAAGCGGCCGAACCTGTTCTATCAGGAATCCGCCGTCGGGGGGCAGAAGGTGATTGCCGGATTCGACGGGACGCGCGCCTGGCTCGTCAATCCGATCCTCGGCATCGCGAAGCCAGTCGACGTACAAGGGGCGCAGCTCGAAGCGATGAAGCGTCAGGCGGACTACGATGGCCCGCTCGTCGATTCGAAGGCGAAAGGCATCACCGTCGACTACGCTGGCAGCGAGACGCTCGACGGGAAGAAGGTGGAGCACCTGAAGTTGACGACCGCCAACGGCCAGGTGCAGCACCTCTATCTCGACGCCGATACCGCGCTCGAAGTGAAAAGCGTCGTCGAGCTGAAGACAGACGATCGCGTCACCACGATGGAAAGCGTGTATTCGAATTATCAGCCGGTGGACGGCTTGATGATGGCGCACACCATCCAGCAGAAGGTGAACGGCCAGGTGCTGCAGCTCGCGATTGAAAAGGTGGAGCTCTCGCCCGCGCTGGACGATGCGCTGTTCAAGGCGCCGGAAGCGCCGGCGCCGGCCGCGGCCACGCCGGCACCGAAGAATCAGTAACGCGCGCGAGCGGTCGCCTCGACCGACAGGGTTACGCGGGGATTACGATCGATCGGCGCCCGCCTCGGGCGCGTACTGGGCGACGGCGACCGTGGCGGGACGCAGCAGGTCGTCGCCAATCTGATAGCCGGGCGCGATGACGCCGACGATCCGGCCGTCCTGATCCGGCGACGCGGCAGGCGTCAGCGTCACGGCTTCGTGGCGCGTGGGATCGAACGGCTGCCCGAGCGCCTCGACGCGCGTTACGCCGAAGCTTTCCAGCTTCGACAGCATCTGCCGGCGCACCAGCTCCACGCCTTCGAGCAGCGCGGCGGCGTCCGCGCCGGACGCGGCGGCGGTCAGCGCGCGATCGAGGTTGTCCACGACCTCCAGCAGATCCGCGAGGAACGAGCGCCGGCTGCGTTCGACGTCGCGGGCGACGTCCTTCCGCAGGCGCGTTCGCGCCTCGTCGAACTCCCGCTGCGTCTCCTTGAACTTCGTGATGTAGTCCTGCAGCAGCGCGTTCTTCTCGGCAAGCTGGCGTTCCAGCTCCTGGACGAACGTCGGCTTGTCGGGCTGCCACGCCTCGCGTTCGGTCGTGGTGGATGCTGATGAAGACGAAGCGGATGAGGACGCCGACGCCGCGGCGGCTTCGGTCGCCCACCAGCGTCGGTCCACGACTTTGATCGGTTCGTCCTGCGGCGGGTCGGCTTTCCGGGTGTGATCCTTCATTGCCTCAGTGGATGGTTTCCGGCGCCGTCGGCAACACCGTCGTCGGTGGCACGGGCGCCTTGGTCGGATCGATGTCGAAGGTGAGCTTCTCGCCGTCCGCCGTCTTGTCGAGGCGGATGTGGACGGTGCCGCCGTGTTCGAGGCGGCCGAACAGGATCTCGTCCGTCAGCGGGTCGCGGACCTCGGTCTGGATGACGCGGGCCAGCGGCCGCGCGCCGAAGATTGGATCGAAACCCTTGCGCGCGAGCCAGGCGCGCGCCTCGGGTTCCAGCGCGAACGCGACGCGCCGCTCGGCGAGCTGCGTTTCGAGCTGCAGGATGAACTTCTCGACGATCGTTTCCATCACGTCGAACGTCAGCGCCGAGAAGGATACGATCGCGTCGAGGCGGTTGCGGAACTCGGGGCTGAACAGACGTTCGATGGCGCTCTTCGCGCGGCCCTTCTGCACGGCGTCGGTCGATCCGCCGAAGCCGACCATCGCCGAGCTCATCTCGCGCGAGCCGGCGTTCGACGTCATGATCAGCACCACCTGCCGGAAGTCGGCCTTGCGGCCCGTGTTGTCCGTCAGCGTCGCGTGATCCATCACCTGCAGCAGCACGTTGAACAGGTCCGGGTGCGCCTTCTCGATTTCGTCCAGCAGGACGACGGCGTACGGATGCGCACGGACGGCGTCCACGAGCAGGCCGCCCTGCTCGAAGCCGACGTAGCCCGGAGGCGCGCCGATCAGCCGCGCGACCGAGTGCTTTTCCATGTACTCGCTCATGTCGTAGCGCAGGAACTCGTTGCCGAGGTGCAGCGCGAGCTGGCGGGCGAGCTCCGTCTTGCCGACGCCGGTCGGTCCCGTGAACAGGAAGCAGCCAGCGGGCTTGTCGGGTTGACCGAGGCCCGCGCGCGCGCGCTTGATCGACTGCGCGACGAGGTGGACGGCTTCCGGCTGTCCAAAGACGACACGGTTGAGCGCTTCTTCGAGGCCCTTCAAGCGGGTCTTGTCGGACGCGGAGGCCTGGCGCTCGGGGATGCGGGCCATGCGCGCGATCACATGCTCGATCTCGTCGACGTCGACGATGGCCGGCGGCGTGGTGGGCACGCTTTCGGCATTGTCACCGGCGGCGCGGGTCGCGGACGTGTCCGGCGTCGACGCGTCGAGGTCGCGCGGTGCGCCGGCAGCCTGGGCGTCCGTGTCCGCCTCGCTGGCGGCGGCCGCCGCCGCGGCGGCTTGCGCTTCCTGCAGGCGCAGCATGGCGCCGGCCTCGTCCAGCACGTCGATCGCGCTGTCCGGCAGGCGCGCCTCGCGCAGATGACGTCGCGCGAGGCGGACGGCGGCTTCGAGCGCCGCGTCCGTGTAGGTCACGTGGTGGTGGCTCTCGTAGCGCGACCGCAGTCCCTTGAGGATCTTGATCGTCTCGTCCGGCGTCGGCTCGTCGATCACCAGCTTCTGCAGCCGGCGCGCGAGCGCGCGGTCCTTTTCAATCTGCTTGAACTCTTCGAACGTCGTCGAACCGACGATGCGGAGGTCTCCGGCGGCGAGAACGGGCTTCATCAGCAGCGCGAGATCCATTGCGCTGCCGGCGGTGGCGCCGGCGCCGACGGTCGAATGGACTTCGTCGATGAACAGGATCGGCCGCTTGCGCCGGCTCAGCTCCTGGACGACGGCCTTGAAGCGTTCCTCGAAATCGCCACGGAAGCGCGTGCCGGCGATGAGGGCGGTGGAATCGAGCGAAAAGACCTCCGCGCCTTCGAGAAGTGCGGGGACGTCCTTCTGCAGCAGGCGCTGTGCGAGGCCTTCGGCCAACGCGGTCTTGCCGACGCCGGGCTCGCCGACGAGCACCGGGTTGTTCTTGCGGCGGCGGCAGAGGATCTCCATCGCGCGCTGCAGTTCCAGCGTGCGGCCGATCAGCGGATCGAGCTCGCCGCGCGCGGCCTTGGCGGTGAGATTGATCGTGTACGCGCCGAGCGGGTCGCGCGCCGTCGCGCTCATCTCGTCGATGGTGCCGGCGGGCGCGCCGCTGCCGGGTGCGGCGCCGCTGCGCGGGTCGGGCGGCGGCTGCGGCAGGGCTGGACGCTTGGTCACGCCGTGGCTGACGTAATTCAGCACGTCCAGCCGGGTGACCTCCTGCTTCTCCAGGAGTTGCGTCGCGTGCGACTTCGTCTGCAGCATCATCGCCGCCAGCAGGTCGCCGGCCTGCACTTCGCGGCCGCTGCTCTGGACGTGCATGATCGCCGTCTGCAGCGTGCGCCGGAACGCGAGCGTCTGCTCGGGCTCGCGCGCCTGGCTGCGCGAGAACGTTTCGACGTGGTCGTGGAGGTACTTGTCCAGCTCGCGGCGGAGCGTCGGGACGTCGGCGCCGCACGCCGTCAGGATCCGCTCGCCCTCCGTGTCGTGCGCCAGCACGTACAGCAGGTGTTCGAGCGTCAGGTGGGTGTGACGCCGCGTCGACGCCTCGCGGTAGGCGATGCTGAGAATGAACTCGACCGAGGTGCTGAACATGTCGTCTGCTTACGTTTCTTCGAGGTTCGCGCGTAAGGGAAAGCCATGCTGTCGCGCGAGCTGGTGGACGGCATCCACTTTCGTCTCGGCCACCTCGAAGGGATAGACGCCGCAGACGCCCTGTCCCTCGGTGTGGACCTGCATCATGATGCGGTGCGCCTCCGCCGGTTGTTTATGAAAGACCTCGATCAACACGTCCACCACGAATTCCATCGTGGTGTAGTCGTCGTTCAACAGAACGACCTTGAACATGGGCGGTTGTTGGGTCTGGTCCTTGGGGCGTTCCAGGACCAGCTCCCCGTGTCGAGGACCCGAAGATGTCATGAGCGTCTCGGCGGCCGGTTCGACCAGGCAGTTGGGCCGATACCGTCAAGTATACCCTCTGGCCGAACGCGAACGGCCCATCCGTTCGGGTGGGTGCGGGGTGCGATACACTCGTCTGCCGGGCCGGTTCACGGCCAACGGCGATAGACATGCCGCAACGGCACCGGAGGACTGTTTCATGCGTATTCCCCCAAATCTGGACGCGTGGCGGCGGGTAGTCGTCTACGCGGCCCTCGCGCTCCTCGCCGGCATGCCGACGGCGCTCGCCGCGCCCAAGGTGACAGTCGTCCACGCCGGACGCCTCATCGACGGCGCTTCCACGACTCCCCGCGAGAAAGTGTCCATCGTCATCGAAGACGACCGGATCAAGAGCATCGAGCCCGGTTTCGTCCGCCCCGCCGGCGCGGACGTCATCGACCTCTCGTCCGCCACCGTGCTGCCCGGTCTGATCGATTGCCACACGCACATCACCGGCGAAGGCACCGGCAACGCCATCGTCCGCGCCGTGACGCAGACCGAATCCGACGCGGCCGTGCGCTCGACGGTCTACGCGCGGCGGACGCTCGAGGCCGGCTTCACGTCCATCCGCAACGTCGGCGCGGCCGGCGACACGGACATCGCCCTGAAGAAGGCGATCGCCGAAGGCATCGTGCCCGGTCCGCGCATCTGGGCGGCGCGCAATTCCCTCAGCATCACCGGCGGCCACGGTGACCAGGGCGGCCTGCGTCCCGACCTCGGCGGCGACTCCACGTGGCAGCACGGCATCGTCGACAGCCCGGAGGAAGCGGCGAAGGCGGTCCGCTATCAACACAAATATGGCGCGGACCTGATCAAATTCACCGCGACCGGCGGCGTCCTGTCGATCGGCGATTCGGGCGACGCGCAGCAGTTCAGCGATGCGGAGATGAAGGCCATCGTCGACACGGCGCACCTGCTCGGGATGAAGGTCGCCGCGCACGCGCACGGCAAAGCGGGCATGGAAGCCGCCATCCGCGCGAACGTGGACTCCATCGAGCACGGCACGTACCTGGACGACAGCACGATCGCGCTGTTCAAGCAGCACGGCGCCTATCTCGTGCCGACGGTGCTCGCCGGCAAGACGGTCGAGGCGATGTCCAAAGTGCCGGGACACCTGCACCCGTCCGTGCAGGTGAAGGCGGCGACGATCGGCCCGAAGATGCTCGACATGGCGCGCCGCGCGTACAAGGGCGGCGTCAAGATGGCGTTCGGCACGGACTCCGGCGTGTCGAACCACGGCGAGAACGCCCGCGAGTTCGCGTACCTCGTCGAGGCCGGCGTGCCGCCGATGGAGGCGATCCTCATGGCGACGCGCAACGCGGCGGACCTGCTCGGCGCGTCCGACCGCGTCGGATCGATCCAGGCCGGCCGGTTCGCGGACATCATCGCCGTCGGCGGCGATCCGGTGAAGGACATCACCGAACTGCAGCGCGTCCGCTTCGTGATGAAGGGCGGACAGGTGTTCAAAGCCTGGAGCGCCGCGCCTGCATCGACGACCGCGCCGTCGCCGCAGCAGCCGTAACCCGTCGACATGCCCATGACTGTCCTCGCTCCCAACCTTCGCTGCGTCGACGTCCAGATCCGCCGCATCCCCGCCGTCATCGGGACGGCGGTGTTCGAGAGCGCGGACGGCGTTACGCTCGTCGATCCCGGTCCGACAAGCTGCCTGCCCGTGCTGCTGGCGGACCTGGAGACGGGCGGCGTGGGCGTGAAAGACGTCCGCGCCATCCTGCTGACGCACATCCATCTCGATCACGCCGGCGCGACGGGCACGCTGCTGCGCGAGAACCCGGCAATCCACGTCTACGTCCACGAACGCGGCACGCCGCACCTGATCGATCCGGAACGGCTGCTCGCCAGCGCCACGCGCCTGTACGGCGCCGCGATGGATGAACTGTGGGGCGCGTTCCTGCCCGTGCCCGCGGACGCCATCACCTCGCTCGCGGGCGGCGAGCGGCTGTCCGTTGGCGGACGGTCGTTCCAGGTGCAATACACGCCCGGCCACGCGTCGCATCACGTCAGCTATCTGGACGAGGAAACGCGCATTGCCTTCGTCGGCGACACCGCCGGCATCCGCATCCCGCCCTCGTCGTTCGTCCTCGCGCCGACGCCTCCGCCCGACATCGACATCGAGCTGTGGCTCACCAGCATCGATCGCATCGCCGCGTGGCATCCGCGCGCGCTCTTCCTCACGCACTTCGGCCTGGTGGAAACGCCCGTGCCGCACCTGCAACAGGTCGCCGAGCGGCTGCAGGAACAGGCGTCGCTCGCGCGGCAGGCGCTGGAGATGAAGGTCCCCGAACCTGAGCAGCGGCGTTTTTTCGTCGACACGCTCCTGCGCAATCTGCATCGCCAGTTGCCCGCGCCGGAGGTGCAACGCTACGAGCTGGCTGTTGCAGTGGACCTCTGCTGGTTCGGCCTCGTCCGCTACTGGAAGCATCGCGGCGTCCCGGCCGCATCCGACTCCCGCTGACTGTGACATCCGCGGATCGGGCGTCCCACCCATCCGCGTCCACCCTCGCCGCGACGCCAGACGTCAGCGCAACAGTATCCGTGTGCTGATGCACTGTGTCGATCGCGCCCGCTTGCAGTTCTGCATTTTGTGGTGCGGATGATTCAATACTTTCAAAATTGAAAGTCTGCCGCCGCGAAGTCAGTCGACCTCTTGCTCGTCCCGCCTGCCGCGGCGATGTGCCGGATTCGCGCATGTGTGCGCAATGAACCCAGCCCGAGGGCGTCCGCGCACAGGGATCTGGCAGTGTCTCTTTTGGCCGGTTCCGGAACAGCCGGCGTTTTCTCTCGGCAATTTGCGTCTCGTCTCTCCGCGTCCGCGCGAGCGATCGCGATGCTTCGGCTGGCACGGGGTCTGCTCATGTGGACCCCACGCAGACCTCGCGTTGCCCCACACACACAGCAGGCGGATCCAGGACGAGAGAGGAGATACATGCGTCGTGCGCGGCTAGCACCGTTCGTACTGTCGATGGCGCTCGCTCTTAGTGTGATGGTGGCGCATCCTGCGGAGGCCCTCCTGGGCCTCGGAAGCGCGCAGCCGAATCAGGGAACCACTGCGGGCGGGACCGTTGTCGACATCACGGCCCTCGATTCTTTGCTTGGCGCAGTCCTCGGTGTGAAGTTTGGCGACGTGGATGCGACCAACGTCCAGTTGGTCGGCCTCTTTACCATTCGGGCAACAGCTCCACCGCACGTCGCGGGGACGGTGCCGATTCGCGTACGTTTCCGACTGCTGACATTGGTCGAAATCGTACTGACGCTCGACAACGGTTACACATACATCGGCCCGCCCGGCATGACGGGCATCTCACCGACCTTCGGTCCCATCGCGGGCGGGACGCCCGTCACGATCCGCGGGTCCAATTTCCGCTCCGGCGGACCGAACGCGCAGACGCCCGGCACGATGACGGTGTTCTTCGGCGCCGGCGCCGCCACCAACGTGGTCCTGCAGAATGCGACGACGTTGACGGCGCTCACGCCGCCGGGACCGGCGGGCTTCGTCGATGTCCGCGTGCTGAATGGGGAAGGTGAGGTGGTGACGCTGCCTGGCGGCTTCCGCTATCAAGGCAGTCCGCCGCCGACGATCACCAATGTCTCGCCGAACACCGGACCGCAGACCGGCGGGACGCAGATCGTCATCATCGGCACCGGCTACCAGCCTGGCGTGACCGTCATCATCTGCGGCGGCGCGGCTGTCGTCACGAGCGTCACGCCGACGTCGATCGTCGCGATCACGCCGCCGTGCGCGAGCGGCCCGACGTCCATCACCGTGACGAATCCCGACGGCGGATCGGCAACGGTGGATGACATCTTCACCTATCTGCCGACGTCGGCGCCGGGCATCACGACCGTGACGCCGGCGTCCGGTCCGCAAGCCGGCGGCACGGTGATCACGCTCGCGGGCACGGGCTTCCTGCCGGGCGCGACGGTCTCGCTGTGCAGTGCGGCTGCCGCGGTGACGTCGATTGCACCGACGTCCATCGTGGCGACGACGCCAGCGTGCGCGACGGCCGGACCGACCGACGTCCGCGTCACGAACACGGACGGCGGCACGGCGGTGCGCGGCGGCGGGTTCACGTACACGAGCGGGGGCGGCGGTGGCGGCGCGACGCCGACACTCACGACGGTGACGCCGAACAACGGGCCCTCCACCGGCGGCACGCCGGTCACCATCGTCGGCACGAACTTCGCCGCCGGCGCGACGCTGACGTTTGGCGGCGCGGCCGCGACGAGCGTCGTGGTGATCAACACGACGACGATCACGGCGGTGACGCCGGCGCATGCGGCCGGCGCGGTTACGGTCGTGCTGACGAATCCGGACAGCGGCACGGCGAACCTGCCGAACGGCTTCACGTACGCCGCCGGTCAGTCGACGCCGACGATCACCAGCATCACGCCGGCGCAGGGACCGACGACGGGCGGGACGCCCTTCGTCATCATCGGCACGGGCTTCGCGGCGGGCGCGACGGTGACGCTGGGCGGCGTGGCGGCGACGAGCGTGCAGGTGTCGTCCGCAACGACGGTGATGGGCACGACGGGGCCGCATGCCGCGGGCGCGGTCGATGTCGTCGTGCGGAACACCGACAACGGTCAAGCGACGCTACCGGGCGGATTCACGTATGGCGGGGGCGGCGGTGGTGGTGGCGGACCGACGCCGGGTGACACCGACGGCGACGAATTGCCGGACGAGTGCGAGAACAAGTTCGGACTCGATCCGAACTCCGCGGTCGGACCGGATGGCCGGGACGGCGATCCCGACAACGACGGCATCCCCAACTGGCAGGAATGCCGGGACGGCACGCACCCGCGCGGCTTCTTCAAGCGGTTCCTCGCGGAAGGCGCCACGGGCCCGTTCTTCGACATGCTGATCGCGCTGCTCAACGCGAACCCACAGCAGTCGCGGACGCTGCTCCGGTATCAGACGCTCGACAGCCGTCGGCCCAGCGACTACATCGTCGTGCCGGGCGACTCGCGGCGGACGATCATTCCGGAAGAAAACCCGGCGCTGGCGCACGCGTCGTTCTCGACCATCATCGAGTCCGACGTGCAGGTCATCGCCGAGCGGCAGATGCTCTGGGGCGGCAGCAGCAACGGGCTCGCGCTTGGCGGGCACACGGGCAGTCACGCCGAGACCAGCAGCGCCGCGCCGCAGACGACCTGGTATATCGCCGAAGGCGCGACGCACGGCAACTTCAATCTGTTCTACCTGCTGCAGAACCCGAACACGGCGGAGGCGCACGTCGAGATCACGTACCTGCGTCCCACGCCGAAGCCGCCGATCGTCAAGCAATACACCGTGCGACCCGAGTCCCGGTCCAACGTCTGGGTGGACACGGAAGGCCCCGAGCTGGAGTTCGAAGAGTTCTCGGCGATCGTGCGGTCGGACATTCCGATCATGGTGGAGCGCGTGATGTACTCCGACGCGCCCGGCCAGATCTGGGCCGCGGGTCACGGCAGCGCCGCCGTGCCCGAGCCGAAGACGACGTGGCTCTTCGCGGAAGGCAATACGGGGTCGTTCTTCCATACGTTCTTCCTGCTGGCGAATCCGAACGCGACCGACACGGTCGTGCGCGGGACGTATCTGCTGTCCGACGGGACGTCGTTCTTCAAGGACTACGTCCTGCGCGGACGCAGCCGGCTGACGATTGGCGCGCACGCGGACGATCCACGCCTGGCGGACGCGGCGTTTTCGTCGAAGTTCGAGACGCAGGACGGTCAGGGGATCGTCGCCGAGCGCGCGATGTGGTGGCCGGCGTCGTTGCCGTGGATCGAATCGCATAACAGTCCTGGTGTGAACGAAGCGGGCACGCGGTGGATCGTGGCCAGCGGTGAGATTGGCGGTCCGGATACGGCCGAGACGTACGTGCTGGTGGCGAATACGTCGCCGTTCAACGCCACTATCGTCGTCCGGGCACTGGCGGAGACAGGACAAGTGGTGTCGCGGACGTTCAGCGTGCGCGCGAGCTCACGCTTCAATCTGAACATGGGGGGCTTCTTCCCCGAGATGATTGGCCGCCGATTCGGCGTCGACATTCAGAGCGTCGGCGCGAACCCGGCGCAGATCACCGCGGAGGTCTCGGTGTATCTCAGCGGCGACGGCGTCGTGTGGTCGGCGGGTTCCAACGCGGAAGCGACACGCATCAGATAGCGCGTCCGCGCGCGGCGCGCGGCGGCCTCAGACGCCGCCGCGGGCCGGAGGTGCTGGCTGTGTCTCGCAAGGGGCCGGCCAGTCAGAGAGGGATGAATCTTGGGGGAGATTCATCCCTCTTTTCGTGTCTGCTTTCGTATCTGCGCGTGCCCGCGCGGCGCCTCCGCGCGCGACCATCGGACGTGCGCAACCCACGCTCGCCGTCGCCGGCCTGTGAGACAATGCGCGCATGTCTGGTGAGGGTTCGGTCAAGAGCTTCGAAGGACTCGGGACGTTTTATCTCGGCCGGCCGTACGATCTGGCCAATCAGCGCGTCGGCACCGAGCCGCTCCTCTACGATTCCCGCGATCTCGTCACGCACGGCGTCATTGTCGGCATGACCGGCAGCGGCAAGACGGGCCTCGGCATCACCTTGCTGGAGGAGGCCGCGCTCGACGGCATCCCCGTCCTCGCCATCGACCCCAAAGGCGACCTCGGCAATCTGCTCCTGACGTTTCCCAATCTCGCGCCGCAGGATTTCCGTCCGTGGATCGATGAGGAAGAAGCCGCGCGCAAGGGCGTGTCGCCGGACGACTACGCGGCACAGCAGGCGGACGCGTGGAAGAAGGGCCTGGCCGAGTGGGGACAGGACGGCGCACGCATCGCGCGGCTGAAGGCCGCGGCGGACTTCGCCATCTACACGCCGGGCAGCCGTGCCGGCATTCCGCTGTCGATCCTGAAGTCCTTCGCGGCGCCGTCGGCCGAGGAGCGCGAGGACGACGAGCGCATGGCGGAAGCCGTGACGACGACGGCGACGGGCGTGCTGACGCTGCTGGGCATCGACGCGGATCCCGTGCAGAGCCGCGAGCACATCCTGCTGTCGGCGATTCTCGCCAGCGGCTGGAAGAACGGCGAGAACCTCGATCTCGCGTCGATCATCGCGCGCATCCAGAAACCGCCGTTCTCGCGTGTCGGCGTGCTGGACCTCGAAGCGTTCTATCCCGAAAAGGATCGGTTCGAGCTGGCGATGCGGTTGAACGGGCTGCTGGCCGCGCCGAGCTTCGGGATCTGGCTGGAAGGGCAGCCGCTCGATGTGCGCACGCTGCTCTACACGTCGCAGGGCAAGCCGCGTTGCGCGATCCTGTCGATCGCGCACCTGTCGGACGCGGAGCGGATGTTCTTCGTGACGCTGGTGCTGAACCAGGTCGTGAGCTGGATGCGGGCGCAGTCGGGCACGAGCAGCCTGCGCGCGCTGCTCTACATGGACGAAGTCGCCGGCTACATGCCGCCGGTCGCGAATCCGCCGTCCAAGCAGGCCTTGCTGCTGCTGATGAAGCAGGCGCGGGCGTTCGGGCTCGGCGTCGTGCTGTCGACGCAGAATCCGGTCGATCTGGATTACAAGGGACTGTCGAACGCCGGCACGTGGTTCCTCGGCCGCCTGCAGACGGAGCGCGACAAGGCGCGGCTGCTCGACGGCCTCGAAGGCGCGCTCACGGGCGCGGGTCAGGCGATGTTCAATCGCGAGCAGACCGAGCGCGCGCTGTCATCGCTGCAGAAGCGCGTCTTCTACATGCACAACGTCCACGAAGACGGTCCGGCGATCTTTCAGACGCGCTGGGCGATGTCCTATCTGCGTGGACCATTGACGAAGGACCAGGTGCGCGCGCTGCGTCCGACATTTGCCGCCGCTGAAACGCCGGTTGCGGCGTCCGCGCCGTCGTCTGCCGCGGCCGCGTCCGATGCTTCGACGGCGACGGCGTCCGCAACGACGGTGTCATCGACGTCGCCGCCGGTTGCGGCGAGAGCCGCGCGCGAGAGCGCGGCGAACGCATCGAGCGACGCGGGTGCGTCGACGGCGCCGGTGCTGCCGCCGAACATCGATCAGTTCTTCATCCCGGCGCGGACGGTGTCCAGCGGCGGACGGCGCTACGCGCCCGCGCTCTACGCGACGGCCAACGTGCGGTTCGTCGACACGAAGCGCGGCGTCGACGTCACGCATCATGTCAGCCGGCTCGTGCCGTTCGGGTCCGGCGCGGTCGCGGTCGACTGGGACGCCGCCAGCGAGCTGGATGTCCCCGCCGAGGATCTCTCGCGCGAGTCGGAACCGGACGCGCGGTTCGGCGATCTGCCGTCCGTCGCGTCGAAGGCGGCCAACTACGCGAAGTGGCTGAAGGACTTCGCCACGTGGCTCTATCAGACGCAGACGTTGACGCTGTTCGTGGACGAAGCCACCGGGCTCACGTCGAAGGCGGACGAGAGCGAGCGCGACTTCCGCGCGCGCACGCAGCTCGCGGCGCGCGAGGAGCGCGATCGTCAGAAGGACAAGCTGCGCCAGAAGTACGCGCCGAAGACCGCGTCGCTGATGGAGAAGATCCGCCGCGCCGAAGCCGCGGTCGGACGCGAGGAAGAGCAGAGCTCCGCGTCGAAGGTGCAGGCGGCCGTCTCGTTCGGCAGCTCGGTCCTCGGCGCGCTGCTCGGCCGCAAGGTGCTGAGCTCGGCGAACGTCGGCCGCGCCACGACCGCGGCGCGCGGCGTCGGCCGGACGATGAAGGAAACGCAGGACGTCAAGCGCGCGCAGGAGAACGTCGACGCGCTGAAGGGGCAGTTGGCGAACCTCGAAGGCGAGCTCGAAGCGGAGCTGGCCGGCATCGAAGCCACGGCGCCGGCCGAAACCCGCACGCTCGGCACGCTGGTCATCAAGCCCAAGAAGACGCACGTCACGCCGGATCGCCTCGTGCTGGTCTGGAGTCCCGCCTGACGCCGGCCGGCGCGTGAGCGCCAGTGACCTCGTCGCGCTGCGTCACCGCACCGCGCCGCGTTCCGGGTGGCCATCGGGCGACGTGCGGCTGGCTGCTGGCGTCATAAGATCAACTCGTTTGAGCCGCGGCCGGTCCGGGTTTAGGATCGGAGGAGCGCTTCCACACCGAGAGCGCACGCGGAGACGCGACGAACCCCCAAGGAGCAGGACGGCCGGACCAGGCGTCCTGAGCAGAGCCCCGAGTGTGAGCCCCCTGAGCGAGCCATGTCCAACACTGCCGATCTTGATACTCCCGCCGCCGCCGCGGCCTCGACCGACCGCGCCCTCGAGCTCGGCGGGCTGAGCAGCGTCGCCGGACGCCGCACGCTGCCCGCCATCGTCAACGAGCCGCAGAACACCTACGCGCCCGGCACGCCGGCGCGCGCGGAGCTGAAGGCGCGTCTGGCGTCGATGGCCGGCGAGCGCATCGAAGTGCCGCTCATCATCGGCGGCGAGGCGATCCGCACCGGCAAGACCGATCGCGCGGTCATGCCGCACGATCATCAGCACGTCCTCGCGGACTGGCACAAGGCCGAGCCCGCGCACGTCGATCGCGCCGTCGCCGCCGCGGCCGCCGCGCGCCGCGAGTGGGCCGAGTGGCCGTGGGAAGATCGCGCGGCCGTGTTCCTGAAAGCGGCGGAGCTGCTGGCGACGTCGTGGCGCGCCACGCTCAACGCGGCGACGATGCTGGGCCAGTCGAAGACGGCGTTCCAGGCGGAGATCGATTCCGCGTGCGAGCTGATCGACTTCTGGCGCTTCAACGCGCTCTTCGCGCAGGAGCTGTACGGCGAGCAGCCGATCAGCGACAAGGGCATCTGGAACCAGTTGGACTATCGTCCGCTCGAAGGGTTCGTCTACGCGGTGACGCCGTTCAACTTCACCGCGATCGGCGGCAACCTGCCGGCGGCGCCCGCGCTGATGGGCAATACGGTGATCTGGAAGCCGGCGTCCACGGCCATCGTCAGCGGCTACTACATCATGCGGCTGCTCGAAGAAGCGGGCCTGCCGCCGGGCGTGATCAATTTCGTGCCGGGCGATGCGCCGATGATCTCGGACCGCCTCCTCGCGCATCCGGATCTCGCGGGCGTCCATTTCACCGGCAGCACCGCCGTGTTCAATTCGATGTGGAAGACCATCGGCGCGAACATGAGCCGCTACCGCTCCTATCCGCGCATCGTTGGCGAGACGGGCGGGAAGGACTTCATCATGGCGCACCCGTCCGCGGATCCGCAGGCGCTGGCCGTGGCGATCGCGCGCGGCGGGTTCGAGTATCAAGGACAGAAGTGTTCGGCCGCGAGCCGCGTCTATGTGCCGAAGTCGCTGTGGCCCGAGGTGCGCGATCGCGCGGTCGCGATCATCGAGAGCCTGAAGATGGGCGACGTGCGCGACTTCCGCAATTTCGTCGGCGCCGTGATCGATCAGCGCGCGTTCACGAAGATCAAGGAATACGTGGACGAGGCGAAGGGCTCGGCGACGATCGTCGCCGGTGGCGCGACGGACGATTCGCGCGGCTATTTCATCGCGCCGACGCTGGTCGAGACCAAGGATCCGTCCTACCGGTTGATGTGCGAAGAGATTTTCGGGCCGGTCGTGACGACGTATGTGTATCCGGACGAGCAGTACACGGAGACGCTGAAGGTGCTGGACCGCACGTCACCGTACGCACTGACCGGATCGATCTTCGCGCAGGATCGCCGCGCCGTGCGTCAGGCGCTCGCCGTCCTCCGCAACGCCGCGGGCAACTTCTACATCAACGACAAGCCCACCGGCGCCGTCGTCGGACAACAGCCATTCGGCGGCGCGCGCTCGTCCGGCACGAACGACAAAGCCGGCTCGAAGCTGAATCTCGTCCGCTGGGTCAGCGTGCGGACGATCAAAGAGACCTTCGCCCCGCCAAAGGATCACACCTACCCGTTCATGGGCGCGGAGTAACGACCTCGATGCGGCGGCGCGCGTCAGCTTCTCAGCGGCGCGCGCCGCGCGTGTGAGGCGCCATCAACTGATCGTCGCGATCATCAGCGCGAGCAGCGCGGTCTGCTCGTCCTCCGTGAGATCGCGATCCGGGTTCGTCCACAGCACCTGCCAGCGATGGCCGTCGAGATCCTGGAAGGACCGTGCGTACGTCGTACCCGTGTCCTCCGGAGTCCCCACGGCTGTAGCGCCCGCGGCGAGCGCTTTCTCGCCGACCTGATCCACTTCTTTCCTGCTCGACGCCGAGAGGGTGACGAACGCCGTGCCGGGCGTGGCTGAGTCCGCGCCGGCGTGCAGCATGACGCCTGTCTGCTTGTTGACGCTCATGAACGCCGCTGTGTCATGCGTGGCCTTGGGGTCGAATGCAAAGCCGAGCGTCGTGAAGAACGCGACGGACCGCGCGAGATCCTGGACGGACAGATTGACCACCATGTTTCTCGCCATACCGACCACGTATACCGCAGGCTGGTCATGTCCGCCATCACGCCGCTGTTAACAATCGTGGGGTGATCACTCCAGCGGCTGAGACGGCGTCCGCATGCGAGGCGTTGCGGCGTCTACTCTGGTTTCTGTCCGGGGCGCGGGTTCACAGGGGAATCGAGGTCCGGGAGGTTGCCGTCCGGATACTCGGGACGTCGGGCTTCCGCTTTTTCCTCGATGATGATCTCGATGGCTTTCTGTTTGTCCTGATTCAGCCAGTCGTACATCGAGCCGGCGACGCCCGTCCGCAGCGACGCGCCGTGGTGCGTCCGGGCGCTGCGCGTGCCGCTGACGACGGCGCCGGCAATCAGCGCCAGCGCGCCGAGCAGCAGGAGGACGAAGACAACCAGGGCGACGAGCGAGCCGATCCAGCCCGAGAGGTCCATCATGCGCTCCCGCTGATGTCCCGATGATGAGTGAGGCCGTCGCGCGCGCGGCGGCCGGTTCCGGCGGATCAGGTCCGCCTACTTCTTCACCTTTACTTCTTGACCTTGCTGCCCAGCCAGTCCTTGCGGAACTGCTGTTGCGCGGCGGACAGCGTGGCGCCGTCGCGTTCGACGGGGACGATTTCAACCGTCGGATCCTCGGCGAGCGTCGCCTTCGCTTCGATTTCGGCGCCGCGGCGCAGGAAGGTGATCGTGACCTCGTCGCCCGGCTTGCGCGAGGCGATGATCTCTTCGACGCCTTCCGCGGACGCGATCGTCGTGCCGGCGACCGTCAGGATCTGATCGCCTTCGTCCAGGCCCGCGAGATACGCGGGCGAGCCGATCAGCGTACGGCCGGCAACGCGGATCTGGCCGCCGTCCGCCTGCAGCCGCAGCGCGCCCAGCGTCGGCCGGTTCGGCGCAGTCTTGCGCAGCAGGAACCCCGCGCGCGCGAGCAGCGGCGCGTAGTCCGCCTGCTCGGTCCCTTCGATATAGCGATTCATGAAGTCGTCCGCGAACGCCTTGTCGCCGCTGACTTCGGCCAGCCGCGCGCGGACGTCCGCCAGCGTGTACGGCTTCGCGACGAGGCCCGGCGCCGGACCGCCCGGCTTGCCGTGCGTCTTCCACATCGCGCGCATGAAATCGTCCAGCGTGACCTTGCCGTTCGAGCGTCCGCGCAGGCTCAGGTCCAGCGCGAGCGCAATCATGTCGCCGAACGGATAGTAGGAATAGGACGTGTTCGAGAGATACGTCGGGTCGATCGCCGTCGCGCCGTCCAGGAAGGGCGCGAGGCGGCTCATCTCCACCGCGGACCGGAACTTCACGCCGGGATTGCGGATGAAGCCGTTCATGACGCTGCCCCAGCCCGCGACGCCGTCCGTGGCTTCCGTCACGCCCGCGCGGATCATCGCGAGCCGGCCGTAGTAATTCGTGAAGCCCTCGGCCAGCCACAGCTCGCCGGAGATGTTCGCATCCTCGAAATTGAACGGCTCCAGCGTCGCGGGCCGGATGCGCTCGACGTTCCAGGCATGGAAGAACTCGTGCGACGCCGTGCTCACCAGCCGGCGGCCCGCCGCGCCGAGCGACGCCGACGAGCAGACGACCGTGCTGTTGCGGTGCTCCATGCCGTCGCCGCCGGACCACGGCAGGTAATCGGCGAGGAACGTGTAATGCCCCGGCTCGAACGGCGGCAGCTCGCCGAAGATCGCCTGCTGCTCGCGCACGACCTTCTCGACGTCCGCGACGTACGCGTCGAGCTCGGCGTCCGTCCCGAGATGGTGCATCGCGACCCGGATCGTCGACGCGCGTCCGCCGTCGAGCGACGGGACGGTGAACGTCCGCAGCGCGTGATCGCTGAACTCGATGGGGCTGTCCAGCAAGTACTGCATGTTTGGCGCGGTGAACGTCAGCGGATCGTTCGTGGGATAGAGCTGCGTCGCGACCTTCCAGGTCTTGCCGGCGGGCTGTGTCAGCGTCACGCGGGCCGGACGGGTTTCGAGGCCCTTGGCCCACATCAGCGTCGCCGGCGCGTTCATGTGCGCGTGCGACGAGTCGACGGCGAGATACGTGCCGTCGACGCGATCGCCGAACAACTGATACGTGATGCGGACGGTGCCGTCGTGGCCGGCGATCGCCCACTCATGCGGGTTCGGACGGGCGGCCGTCAGCGCGCGGCCCTTGCCGTCGGCAATCGTCAGCTTGAACACGTTCTTCGCGAACTCGTGCGCCGCGTAGCGGCCGGGCGACGACCGGCTCATACGCACGTGGAGCGGGCCCGCGGGCACGCTGGAGAACGTCACATCGACCTGCATCACGCGGTGCGCGACATCCGTGAACGACAGTCGATACTCGATCGGAGCCTGCTGCGCCGAGACCGGCGTCAGGACGCCGAGGAGCAGCGCGCTCACGGCGCACGCACGAAGGAACGTCATTGTCATGAGAAAATCCGCCAGACGCATCCGCCAGAGAAGGCCGCCAGAAAAGAACTCGCGAGGCGACAGGATTCAGGCCGATCTGATCGGCGCCGGCGGGGCATCCGCCGCGCCGGATTCCCGGCCGACTCGACTGTCCGTATTCTACTCAGTCCCGTTTCGACGCCGTCCTGTTTTGTCTCGGCCTGTGTCGGTTTCGAGCCGAGTCGTCAGGCGCGGAGCCAGCGCAGCATCTCGCCGAACGTGGCCGACTTGCCCTGCATCAGGATGCCGGTGCGGAAGATCTTCCCGGCGGCCCAGACACACACGACGCTCGCCGCCAGCGTCAGGCCGGCGGCGGCAATCACCTGGATCAGCGGCGGGCTTGGTTGCAGCGACAGGCGGAGGATCATCACGAACGGCGCCGCGAACGGGATCATCGACAGGATGACCGAAAACGTGCTGTCCGGCGCTTCGACGATGACGCTCCAGACGAACATGGGGAAGAGGAGCACCATCATCATCGGCGCCATCATGGCCTGCGCGTCCTTCTGATCGGTGCAGGCCGCGCCGACGGCGATGAACATCGCGCCGAACATCAGCATTTCCAGGACGAGGAACAGGATGAACCAGCCGGCCATCGCGGGCGTCAGGAGGCCGGCGAGGTTCCAGCGGGTCGCGACGAGCAGGGCGCCGGAGAGGTAGACGAGCATCAGCACCAGCGAGATCGACACGCTCCCCACCAGCTTGCCCATCATCAGCTCGAACGGCCGGACCGATCCGAGCATCACCTCGCTGACGCGCGTCATCTTCTCTTCGAGGACGCTGTTCAGCAGCGGCGTGGCGCTCGACATCACCACCATGAACATCAGCACGAGCATGATGAGGGGGACGAGGAATGAGCGCAGGCGGTTGACGGTCTGCGCCGCCTCGACGCGGCCGTCGGCCGTGCGCTCGAGCAGGCCGAGGCTGTCGACCGGCGTGTCGGCGGTGAGTGTGCGGACGAGCGCAGGGTCCACATTCGCGGCGCGGACGCGTTCCCCGATGATCAGGCGGCTGATGGTCGTATCGATCCAGCGGGGCAGCGTCGAATAGGTCGGCGCGTTGGTGTGATAGCGGATCGCGGCCCCCGGCTTCTCCAGGACGTTCGCGGGGATCTCGACGAACGCGAACAGCTCCTTCCGCTTGATCTGCTCCGACAGGTCCACCTTCACCGCGTCAGGCGTCCGGCCGTCGAGCCGGACGCGCGATGCCGTGAATCGCGGACCTTTTGGCGTGGCCGTGCCCACCTGCTGTGTCTCGTTCCACTCCGCGGCGGCTTCTTCGATCGCGGGATACAGGCGGTCCGTGTGATCGATCACCACGAACCGGCGCTCGTCCCGATCCACCCGCTGTGACAGGAAGAACTGCAGCGCGATGGACGCCGTCATGATCAGCGGCATGAACAGCAGGCCGATGATGAAGGCCTTGCTGCGGACGGCGGTCTGGAATTCGGCCGAGGCGATGGTCAGGATTTTGCGCATGGCGGTGGCTCGGGTGCGCGCGTCTGTGGGCTGAGGGGTGGACGCTAGTGGCCGACGGCGGGGATCGTGCCGGGGTCGGCGTCCGGCTTCGCGATGCGGACGAAGATATCGTGCAGCGACGGCCGCGCGATCTCGAAGTGATACACCGTCGTGCGCGCGGCAAGCTGCTGCAGCAGCGCCTGCGCGTCGCCGCGGACGCGGATCTCCTGCATGTTGCCGTAGTCGTTCGACGTGTCCACCTGCGCCAGGCCCGCGAGCGCGGCCGCGCCGGCCTGGGTGCGGACGCGGACGGTGTCGAAGCCGTACTCCGCCTGGATCTGCTCCATCGATCCGTCCAGCACCTTGCGGCCTTTGAAGATCATGAAGATGCGATCGCACGTGCGCTCGGCCACCGCCATGTCGTGCGTGCTGAAGACAATCGTCGCGCCGCGGCGCCGCAGTTCGAGGACGCCGTCCTTCAAGGCCTCGGCGTTGACGGGATCGAGGCCGGAGAACGGCTCGTCCAGGATGACCAGCGCGGGCCGCGCGACGATGGCGGCGATGAATTGCAGCTTCTGCGACATGCCCTTCGAGAGCGCGTCGATGCGATGGTTTGCCCACTGCGCGAGGCCGAGGCGTTCGAGCCAGAAGTCGATCTCCGCGTCCACGGTTGCGGGCGTTGCGCCTTTGAGCGCGCCGTAGTAGCGGAGCAGGCGGCGCACTTTCATCTTGCGATACAGGCCGCGCTCTTCCGGCAGGTAGCCGACGCGGTCGCGCGTCGCGCCCGGCCGCGCGTCGCCCAGGACGCTGACCTCGCCTCGATCCGGCAGCAGGATGTTCATGATCATCCGGATCGTGGTCGTCTTCCCCGACCCGTTCGGGCCGATGAAGCCGTAGATGGATCCTTCCGGCACCGCGAGCGTCAGCGCGTCGACGGCGCGATGCGTGCCGAACGTCTTGGTGACGTCACGGATCTCGATGGCGGGCATGGCGTCATTCTACTCCGCGGGTTGGATCCGGGAAAGGTGACGGTAGCCGGCGATCACGCGGTTCACGACGTCGTCTTCCGGCAGCGCGCCGTCGATGCGAAACTGGCCGTTGAGCAGCGTCACGGGGACGTGCGTCAGGCCGTAGCGGTCCCGATACTCGGGGAAATCGGTCAGGGACACGGCGGTGGACGTGACGGACGGGCACTCCAGAGCAATGCGGTGGGCGAGGCTCACGGCCTTGGCACAGTGGCGTCATGTCGGACAGGAGAGGACGTCGAGCGCGAGCGGCCGCGTGATCGACGTCAACTGGATCCGGCTCCACGTCGAGAGCCCGGAGTCGGCGCGCGAGACGTGGCAGAGGGTGTCGATGAAGCCGGGGATCTCCATGCCGATCGGCGTGCCGACGTAGCGGATGCCGTAATCGGCGTCGCCGACGATGGCGAGGGTGGGGGCGCGGTCGATGTTGTACTGCTCGACGGGGTCGGGATCGAGGACGAGGTCGAACTCCTCCGGGATGACGAGCGGGCTGAGGCGTCCGAGCTGCTGCGCGAGCGCGCTGGCGGACGGACAGCTCTCGCAGTCCATGCGGGCCTTGAAGACGAACAGGCGGATGGGGGCGCGCAGCTCCTTCAATTGCTCGCGGATGCGGCGGGCGATCGGGTCACCGAAGAAGGGCATGACGCGTGCGGATCACTCTGCGCGAAGCGGCACGGGGATGCAAGCGGAAGTGCGAGGAGACGTGCGAGCGGAAGGCGGAGCGGGGTGAGCGGGATGACGGGGATCGGGACGCGGAAAATGGCCGGAAATCGGGCCGGCCGAGGCGGGTTTGACACTTTGTGAAAGCTTTCACATAATAGCGGCGTGCAAGGGGCAGGCGGCGCGACTCTGGCGACGAGCGTCCGCCCTCGACCGCCCAGCGAACGCGGTGGTTCGCGCGGCCGAAGAACCCCCTTCTGCGAATCCTGGGAATGATGATAGATTCCTCGCGTCTTGGACGTCGAGGGTGGCCCTCGTCGTGCGTGCGGCCGGATCCGCGTGTCGTGTCGGCATCAAGCCGACCCTGCCGGGCGCCGCGCTTTGCCGCGGCTGTCGCACCTCCGCGGGTGCGTGACTTACGACCAGCAAACCCCGTGCTATGAGTCAGATTTTCCGTCGCAGCGCGAATGCCATTGCCCGGCTGAGCCTCTTCGTGGCTGTCGTCGCCGTGGCCACGATTCTGTGGATCCTGGTGATGGCCATGCGCTCCGACTACGTCACCGGTGCGAACGCCAACATCCTGCAACCGGTGCAGTTCAGCCACGCTCACCACGTGGGCGGCGTCGGCCTCGATTGCCGCTACTGCCACACGTCCGTCGAGCAGTCGGCCTTCGCGAACATCCCGCCGACGAAGACGTGCATGAACTGCCACTCGCAGATCTGGGCCGACAGTCCCTATCTCGAACCGGTCCGCGACAGCTTCAAGACGGATCGATCGATCGAGTGGACGCGCGTGCACGACCTGCCGGATTTCGTGTATTTCAACCACAGCATCCATATCAAGCAGGGCGTCGGCTGTGAGACCTGCCACGGGCGGATCGATCAGATGGCGGGCATCTATCAGGTCAAGAGCCTGCAGATGGAGTGGTGCCTGGACTGCCACCGCCAGCCCGAGAAGTACGTCCGGCCGCGTGACGCGGTCTTCCGCATGGGCTACGAGCCCGACGGGGATCAGCGCGAGGTGGGTCTCCGTCTCGTCAAGGAATACAAAATCCAGGACGTGAGGAGTCTGACGAACTGCTCGACGTGCCATCGGTGAGCGGGGAAGACCAGCCGCCAGGCCCCAGCACGAAGTCCACGGAGTCGGGGCAACCGTTCCGGAATCCTTCGAGGCTGGACGCCAGGCCGGCGCTGGCAGGCGGACGCGCAGCGTCCCGCCGCGGATTGACACAGACACACAACAATGAGAGAGCTTGACCTGTCGGCCATTCGGGCCCGCCTCGCGTCGCAGAGCGCTACCGCTTGCGGTACCGCGAAGCCACAGAGCGGTCCCACCTATTGGCGCAGCCTCGACGAGCTGGCGCAGACCGAGGAGTTCACGGCGCTCGTCCACCGTGAATTCCCGGAGCACGCCGCCGAGTGGAACGATCCGGCCGGCCGCCGGCAGTTCCTCAAGCTGATGGGCGCGTCGATCGCGCTGGCCGGCGCGACCGCCTGCACGCGTCAGCCCGCCGAGTCCATCGTTCCGTACGTCCGACAGCCCGAAGAGCTCATCCCCGGCAAGCCGCTGTCCTACGCCACCGCGATGCCGCATGGCGGCTACGCGACGCCCGTCCTCGCGACGAGCCACGAGGGCCGTCCGACGAAGATCGAGCCGAATCCGGAGCATCCGTCGTTTCACGGCGGCACCGACGTCTTCGCGCAGGCCGCCATCCTCACGCTGTACGACCCGGACCGCTCGAAGGCGCTGAAGTACCGCAACGACGACATCCGTCCGTTCGCCGAATTCGCGTCGACCATGCAGGGCGCCGTGAACGGCCAGAAGGCGCTGCAGGGCGCGGGCTTCCGCCTGCTGACGGAAACGATCACGTCGCCGACGCTGGCCTGGCAGATCGAGCAACTGCTCGCGCCGATGCCCGCCGCGACGTGGATCCAGTTCGACCCGATCACGCGCGACCACGCCCGCGCCGGCGCCCGCACCGCGTTCGGCCAGGACGTCGAGGTCCGCTACCGCTTCGACAAGGCGGACGTCGTCCTTCTCCTGGACGCGGACGTGTTCGAGCACGGCCCCGGCCGCCTGCGCTACGCGCGCGACTTCGCCGACACGCGCCGCCTCGTCGGCGGCCACGCCGGCATGAACCGGCTCTACGCGATCGAGAGCCGCACGAGCAACAGCGGATCCAAGGCGGATCACCGGCTGGCCGTGCGCGCGAGCGACGTCGAGCCCATCGCGCGCGCCATCGGCGCCGCGCTCGGCGTCGGATCGTTCTCCGGCGAACTGCCGAAGGCCGCGACCGAGAAGTGGATCGGCGCCCTCGTCCGCGATCTGCAGGCGCACCGCGGAACGGGCCTGGTGGTGGCGGGCGAGCATCAGCCGCCCGCCGTCCACCACCTCGCGCACGCGATCAACGCGTCGCTCGGCAACGCGGGACAGACCGTCGAGTACACGGCGCCGGTGGAAGCGCGCCCGATGGATCAGCTCGGCGCGCTGCGCGAGCTGGCGCAGGAGATGGACGAGGGCAAGGTCGACGTGCTCGTCATCCTGTCCGCGAACCCCGTGTTCACCGCGCCGGCCGACCTCAAATTCGCCGAGCGCATGAACAAGGTGCCGCTCCGCGTCCACCTCGGCCTCTACGAGGACGAGACGTCGCAGCTCTGTCACTGGCACATTCCCGAGACGCACTTCCTCGAAGCGTGGAGCGACGTCCGCGCGTTCGACGGCACCGTCAGCCTCTGTCAGCCGCTCATCGCGCCCCTCTACGACAACAACAAGTCGACCCACGAAGTGATCGCCGCGTTCACCGCGAGCCCGGTCACGAAGGGCCTCGACATCATCCGCGGCTTCTGGGAACAGCAGTTCACGCAGAAGAGCGGCGCGTTCGGTCCGCTGACCGACGCGAAGGGGCAGGCGTTCGGCGACTTCACGAAGTTCTGGCGTCAGGCGCTGCACGACGGCTTCATTGCCGGCAGCGTGCTGCCCGCGCTGCCGACGCCGTCCGCGTCCGCGGTCCCGGCGGCCTCCGCCGCGGCGCCGCGCGCCGACGCGCTCGAAGTGACGTTCTCCGCGGACGCGACCATCTACGACGGCCGCTTCGCGAACAACGGCTGGCTGCAGGAAACGCCCAAGCCGTTCAGCAAGGTGACCTGGGACAACGCCGCGCTCGTCGGCCCCGCGCTCGCGGCGCGCCTGGGCCTGCGGACGAACGACGTGATCGACGTCAAGCTGAATGGACGCGCCATCACGGCGGCCGTGTGGGTGACGCCCGGCCATCCGGATCAGTCGATCAACCTGCAATTCGGCTACGGCCGGACGCATGCGGGACAGGTGGGCAACAACAGCGGCTACAACCCGTACGTCCTGCGGACGACGGACCGGCCGTGGTTCGCGACCGGGGTCGAAGTCGCCAAGACCGGCGCGACGTATCAGCTCGCCAGCACGCAGATGCACTTCAACCTCGAAGGGCGTGCGATCGTGCGCGTCGGCACGAAGGCCGAGTACGAGGCGGATCCGCACTTCGCGCATGCCAAGGCGCACTCGCCGTCGTACGACATGACGCTCCACAACAACGAGTGGAAGTACGACAACGTCCACGCGTGGGGCATGGCGATCGACCTCAACGCCTGCGACGGCTGCAACGCCTGCGTCGTCGCCTGCACCGCCGAGAACAACATCCCGGTCATTGGACGCGAGCAGATCCGGATCGGCCGTGAGATGCAGTGGATCCGCATCGACCGGTACTACGAAGGCAGCGCCGAGAATCCGACGGTCCACGATCAGCCCATGCTCTGCCAGCAGTGCGAGAACGCGCCCTGCGAAGTCGTCTGCCCGGTGGCGGCGACGGTGCACAGCAAGGAAGGGCTGAACGACATGGTCTACAACCGGTGCGTGGGGACGCGCTACTGCTCGAACAACTGTCCCTACAAGGTGCGCCGGTTCAACTTCCTGCTCTACTCCGACTGGACGACGCCCACGCTGAAGATGGGGCGCAATCCGAACGTCACGGTGCGCAGCCGCGGCGTCATGGAGAAGTGCACGTACTGCGTGCAGCGCATCAACGCGGCGCGCATCCAGTCGCGGCTGGAAGAGCGTCCGATTCGCGACGGGGAGATCACGACCGCGTGCGAAGCGGCGTGCCCGACGCAGGCGATTGCGTTCGGCGACATCAATGACACGAACAGCCGGGTGCGGAAGTGGAAGGACGAGCCCCGCAATTATGGCGTGCTGGAGGAGCTGAACACGCGGCCGCGGACGACGTATCTCGCGTCGGTCCGCAACCCGAATCCGGAGCTCGAGCCGCCGGCGGCGGGCGCGGGCGCCGGCAGCCACGGCGCCGGGCGCGTCGAGACCCCGGCGTCCGGAACGCACTGAGAGTAGTTGTCAGTCGTCAGTTACCAGTTGTCAGGACGATTCATGAGGCTTCGAGCCGTCGGGGCGTTCCTCATGACTGATAGCGAAGAACTGAACACTGAAAACTGACGACCGAGAACTGACGACTGAGAAGAGGTTATCGTGCTGGAACATTCCAAAGAGCACGGCGGGTCGGGGTCGCGATTCCTCGCCGCAGGACAGACGCTCACGAGCATCACGGACAAGATCAGCTCGGTCGTCCTGACGACGAAGACGCCGATTTCCTGGTTCATCGGGTTCGCGCTCGCCTTCGGGATGCTGCAGGTGCTCCTGGTCGCGATCACCTATCTGCTCTTCAAGGGCATCGGGATCTGGGGACTCAACCAGCCGGTGGGCTGGGGTCTGGACATCATCAACTTCGTCTGGTGGATCGGCATCGGCCACGCCGGAACGCTGATCTCGGCCATCCTCCTGCTGTTCCGGCAGGACTGGCGCATGTCCATCAGCCGCGCCGCCGAGGCGATGACGATCTTCGCGGTCGCCTGCGCGGCCATGTTCCCGCTGATTCACACCGGCCGTCCGTGGCTGTCCGCCTACTGGCTGTTCCCCTATCCGAACGTGATGGGGATCTGGCCGCAGTTCCGCAGCCCGCTGATCTGGGACGTCTTCGCGGTCTCGACCTACGCGACGGTGTCGATCCTCTTCTGGTATACGGGTCTGATTCCCGACCTCGCCTCGATGCGCGACCGCGCCAGGAACCGGTTCGCGCAGGTCGCGTACGGCGTCCTGTCGATGGGGTGGCGCGGATCCGCGCGGCACTGGCAGCGCTACGAGCTCGCCTCGCTGATCCTCGCGGGGTTGTCGACGCCGCTGGTCCTGTCGGTCCACACGGTCGTGAGCTTCGACTTCGCGGTGTCGGTCATTCCGGGCTGGCACGCGACGATCTTTCCGCCCTACTTCGTCGCCGGCGCGGTCTACGCGGGGTTCGCGATGGTGCTGACCCTGATGATTCCGATGCGGCGCCTCTACGGGCTGTACGACTACATCACCGACCGGCACCTCGACAACATGGCGAAGGTCACGCTGGTGACCGGCCTCATCGTGTTCTACGGCTACCTGATGGAGATCTTCTTCGGGTGGTATAGCGCGAACGAGTTCGAGGCCTACATGATCGAGAACCGCATGCACGGCCCGTACGCGCCGCTCTACTGGTTCCTGATCTTCTGCAACGGCGTCATGCCGCAGGTGCTCTGGAACAAGAAGATCCGCACGTCGCCCGTACTGCTGTTCGGCGTCTGCATGTTCGTGAACGTGGGCATGTGGCTGGAGCGGTTCATCATCATCCCGACCAGCCTGCACCGCGACTTCCTCCCCAGCTCGTGGGGCATGTACTTCCCGTCGAAGTGGGACTGGGCGACGTTTGCCGGCACCATCGGCCTCTTCCTGACGCTGTTCTACATCTTCGTCCGGCTGCTGCCGATGATCTCCATCTTCGAAGTGCGGACGCTGACCGCCGCGGCGCGCGCGAAGGGGGACGAGAATCATGGCTGACCTGAGCATGTCCGAGAGCGCGACCGGCCTGTACGGGCTGATGGCGGAATTCGCCGACGCGACGCAGTTGCTGAACGGCGCGGGCCGCGTCTATCGCGAGGGCTATCGCAAGATCGACGCGTTCACGCCCGTCCCGATCCACGGCCTCGCCGAGGCGATGGGGCAGGACGACCGGCGGCTGTCGAAGATCGTGTTTGGCGGCGGCGTCGCCGGTATGCTGGGCGGCTACGGCCTGGCGTACTGGACGTCGGTCATCAGCTACCCGCTCAACATCGGTGGCCGTCCGCTGCATAGCTGGCCGGCGTTCATCGTGCCGACGTTCGAGACGACGATTCTCTTCTCGGCGTTGACGGCGGTGGCGGGGATGCTGTTCCTGAACGGGCTGCCGCAGCCGTATCACCCGGTGTTCAACGTCAAGCGCTTCCGGGAGCACGCGTCCAGCGACGGGTTCTTCCTGTGTGTGGAAGCGGACGATCCGAAGTTCGATCGCACGGCGACGCGCCAACTGCTGGCGGCGCTGGGCGCGCGCGAGATCAATGAGGTCGAGGCCTGACATGCGGAGCAGCGCCGTTTTCAGTTCGTGGATTCCCGGCCGCCGGCTCGCGGCCCTGGCGCTCGTCTGTGTCGGCGTCGGCACGGCCGCGGCCTGCCGCCAGGACATGCATGACGCGCCGCGCTTCGACCCGCTCGAGCGCAGCGACTTCTACGCCGATCACCGGTCCCAGCGTCCGCTCATCGAGGGGACCGTCGCGCGCGGACACCTGCGCGTGGACGAGGCCTTCTATACCGGCAAGATCGGCGGACAGCCGATCGCGGAGCTGCCCCTGCCGCTGACGCGCGAACTGCTCGCGCGCGGACAGGATCGCTACAACATCTACTGCGCGCCCTGCCACTCGCGGACCGGCATGGGCGACGGCGTCGTCGTCCGCCGCGGCTTCAAGCAGCCGACGTCGATGCACGACCCGCGCCTGCGCGCGCAGAACATCGGCTATTTCTACGACGTGATGACCGCGGGCTTCGGCCAGATGCCGGACTACACGGCGCAGCTCCAGCCGAAGGATCGCTGGGCCGTCGCCGCCTACATCCGCGCGCTGCAATTGAGCCAGCACGCGTCGGTGAACGACGTCGCCGCGCACGACCGGCCGAAACTCGACGCGCCGGCCCAGGCGCCCGCGGCGAAGAACGGCCAGGAAGGGACCGCCACTCATGAGTGACCTGCGCGCGCAGTCGTTTCAAGCGCCGCCCGACATCGATCGCCTGATGCGCAACGCCGGCGTGCTCGGCGTCATCGGTCTGATCGCCACCGTGATCGGCGCCCTGACGAATCCCGAGCAGTTCTTCCGTTCGTACCTCGTGGGCTATCTCTTCGTGCTGGCCCTGCCCCTCGGCAGCCTGGTGCTGATGATGGTCCACTACCTCTCGGGCGGCGCGTGGGGCCTGGCGGTCCGTCGCCCGTTCGAAGCGGCCAGCCGCACGCTGCCGCTGATGGCGCTGCTCTTCATCCCGGTCATCCTCGGCATGCACTCCCTCTACGAGTGGACGCACGCCGATGTCGTCGCGAACGATCCGATCATCCGCTACAAGACGCCGTATCTGAATCAAGGCTTCTTCATCCTGCGCGCCGTCTTCTACTTCGCGGTCTGGTGTACGCTCGCGCTCGTCCTCACCCGCTGGTCGAAGGCGCAGGACGCGCACCCGACGCCGCCGCCCGCGGACGAGAAGTTCCGCCGCGTCGCCGCGCCGGGCATCCTGCTGTATGCGATCTGCATCACCTTCGCGTCGTTCGACTGGGTGATGTCGCTCGACCCGCACTGGTTCTCGACGATCTTCGGCCTGCTGTTCATGGTCGGCCAGGGCGTGTCGGCGCTCGCGTTCACGATCGGCATCGCGTTCGTCCTGAGCCGCACGGCGCCGATGGACCACGTCCTGACGCCGGCCAAGTTCCACGATTACGGGAAGCTGCTCTTCGCGTTCGTGATGCTGTGGGCGTATCTGTCCTTCTCGCAGTTCCTGATCATCTGGTCCGCGAACCTGCCCGAAGAGATCCCCTGGTATATCCGCCGGTTCTCGAACGGCTGGGGGCCGGTCAGCCTGGCGCTCGCGCTCGGCCACTTCTGTCTGCCGTTCCTGATCCTGCTGTCGCGCGACATCAAGCGGCAGGCATCGCGGCTGGCGCTGGTCGCCGCGTTCGTGCTGGTGATGCGGTTCATCGATCTCTACTGGCTGATCTCGCCGCAGTTCCACCACGAACAGTTCCGCCTGCACTGGCTCGATCTGGCCGTCGTGGTCGGACTGTTCGGCACCTGGCTGGCAGTCTATTGCTGGAACCTCAAGGGGCGCGCGCTCGTGCCCGTGGGCGACCCGTACATGGAAGAGGCGTTAGCTGATGGCCACTGATCACTCTCACCATCTCCCGGAGCGCCATCATCTCCCGGAGCCCGGGGCGCTGAATCACGAAACGACCGATGTGTCGTTAACGGGGATCACCCGTCTGACCATCGCGACGTTCGTGCTGATCTTCATCACCCTGACCCTGATGTACGGCACGTGGCGCCTGTTCGAGAACTGGACGACGGACAAGACGCCGCCGCCGCCGATGTCCTCGCGGCAGCCGGGCGTCGATCGCCTGCCGGCGGGCGGTCCGCCGATTCTCGTGAACGAGCCGCTCAACCTGCAGCAGTTCCGCGCGTCCGAGGAGGCGATCCTGCACGGCTACGGCTGGGTCGACAAGACGCAGGGCGTCGTCCGCATTCCGGTCGACCGCGCGATGGATCTGATCGTCGAGCGCAACAGCATCCCGTCCGCGCCGGCCGCCACCGCGGACCCCGCGGGCGCCACCGCGCCAGCACCGGCCGCCTCCGGGCACGCGACGCCGCCCGCGCCACACGCGGCGCCGGCGCCCAGGCCGCACTAGCGCGATCACTCACGCACGAGACACTGTCGACAGAGAAAGACACATCATGCTCCGCCGCCTCCCCGCCGCCATCGTTCTCACGCTGGCCCTCGCCGTTTCGGCGAGCGCGCAGGGGCAGGGTGTGCCTCGCATGGTCGGCGGCAAACCGGCGGGCGAACGCGTGAACCTGCTGCAGGACGTCGACGTCGAACAGAAGCTCGACGCGCAGGTGCCGCTCGATCTGGCGTTCACGGACGACACCGGCGCCGCCGTCACGCTGCGCCAGTACTTCACGAGCGGCCGTCCCGTCGTCCTCGCACTCGTCTACTACGAGTGCCCGATGCTCTGCACGCAGGTGCTCAACGGCTTCGTCTCCGCCGCCGGCGTGACGAAGCTGGACATCGGCCGCGACTACGACGTCGTCGTCGTCAGCTTCGATCCGAAAGAAACGCCCGGCCTCGCGCGCGACAAGAAAGCCGCGTACGTGGACCGCTATCAGCGTCCCGGCACGGAGCGCGGCTGGCATTTCCTGACGGGCACGGAGCCGTCCATCCAGGCGCTGACCAAGAGCGTCGGCTTCACCTATCGCTACGATCCGGGGATCGACCAATACGCGCACGCCGCGGCCCTGACGATCCTCACGCCCGAAGGCCGGGTCTCGCGCTACCTGTGGGGCATCGAGTTCTCGGCGAGAGACCTGCGGCTGGCGCTGGTGGAAGCGTCCGCCCACAAGATTGGCACGCCCGTCGATCGCGTGCTGCTGTTCTGCTACCACTACGATCCTCGCACGGGGAAATACGGCCTGCTGACCATGAGGCTGGTGCAGACGGGCGGCATCCTGACGATGGCCGCCCTGGGGACGTTCTGGGTGGTCATGTGGCGTCGACAGCGAACGATGAATTCTGACTATGTGGCCTAATCTCCCTCTGTTTCCGCAGCAGGCCTCGACGATGGCCGGGCGCGTCGACGCGCTCTATTTCTTCTTCGTCGCGGTCACGGCGTTTTTCTCGCTGCTGATTGCCGTGGCGGTCATCGTCTTTGCGGTGCGCTATCGCCGGCGGAGCGCGGACGAAGTGGGAGCGCCCATCCACGGCTCGCTGATTCTCGAGCTGACCTGGACGTTCATCCCGCTCGCCATCGCGATGGTGATGTTCGTCTGGGGCGCGGGCGTGTTCTTCCAGTTGCAGAACCCGCCCGCCGACGCGATGGAGATCTACGTCGTCGGCAAGCGATGGATGTGGAAGGCGCAGCACGTCAGCGGCCAGCGCGAGATCAACGAACTGCACGTGCCGCTCGGCCAGCCGGTGAAGCTGATCATCGGATCGGAAGACGTCATCCACAGCTTCTATATCCCGGGCTTCCGCGTGAAGATGGACGCCGTCCCCGGCCGCACGACGACGCTCTGGTTCGAAGCGACAAAGACCGGCACGTTCCACCTGTTCTGCGCGGAGTACTGCGGCACGAGCCACTCGAAGATGATCGGGCGGGTCGTCGTCCTCAATCCGACGGACTTCCAGACGTGGCTCGGCGGCGGTCCGCAGACCGGCACGCTGGCCGAGAACGGCGAACGGCTGTTCACGTCGCTCGGGTGCGTCACCTGCCACAAGGGCGACTCCGGCGCCCGCGGCCCGGATCTCAAGGGCGTCTTTGGCAAGACGGTGACGATGATGAACGGGGAACAGGTGGTGGCGGACGAGAACTACCTGCGCGAGTCGATCGTGACGCCGACCGCGCGCATGGTGGCCGGCTATGCGCCGCTCATGCCGACGTTCCAGGGACAGGTCAGCGAGGAGCAGCTCGTGCAGCTCATCGCCTACATCAAATCGCTCGGCGCGGCGCCCGCGGGTAACACCCCCACGCCGCCGACGCGGTCCGGCACGAGTTCGATGAACTGACGTCGAGAGAAAGAGAGACGCGCGCGGAGCGGCTGCACGTGCCGCCCGCATCATCGGTCGCGCCGAACAGGATCAGGCCATCATGGATACCGCAATCGCCCAGCCTCGCCCGAATTATCTCAACGTCGCGCACACCGCGGCGTCGTGGCTGCTGACCAAGGACCACAAGCGCATCGCGCTGCTGTATCTGTTCAGCATCACGTTCTTCTTCTTTCTTGGCGGGATTTTCGCCACGCTGATCCGCATCGAGCTGCTGACGCCGGCCGGCGACCTCGTGGATGGGGAAACCTACAACAAGTTCTTCACCATGCACGGCGTCATCATGGTGTTCTTCTTCCTGGTGCCGTCGATCCCGGCGACGCTCGGGAACTTCCTCATCCCGATCATGATCGGGGCGAAGGACCTCGCGTTTCCGCGTATCAATCTCCTGAGCTGGTATATCTACATCCTCGGCGGGATCTTCGGCATCACCGCGATGGTCTCGGGCGGCGTCGACACGGGCTGGACGTTCTACACGCCCTACAGCACCGCCGTCTCCAACACCCACGTCGTCCTGACGGGGCTGGGCATCTTCATCGCGGGTTTCTCGTCCATCCTGACCGGCCTGAACTTCATCGTGACCATCCACACGATGCGCGCGCCGGGCATGACCTGGTTCCGCCTGCCGCTCTTCGTGTGGGCGCACTACGCGACCAGCATCATCATGATCCTGGGCACGCCGGTCATCGCCATCACGCTGCTGCTCGTCGTGCTCGACCGCCTGCTGCACCTCGGCATCTTCGATCCGGCGCGCGGCGGCGACCCGGTCCTCTACCAGCACCTGTTCTGGTTCTACTCGCACCCGGCCGTCTACATCATGGTGCTTCCGGGGATGGGCGTCATCAGCGAGCTGATCGCCTCGGGCGCGCGCAAGCCGATCTTCGGCTACACGTTTGTCGCCTTCTCCAGCCTTGGCATCGCGCTGGTCGGCTTCCTCGTGTGGGGCCATCACATGTTCACCACCAGCGAATCGGTCTACGCCGCGCTGGTGTTCTCGTTCCTCAGCTATCTCGTCGCGATCCCGTCCGCGATCAAGGTGTTCAACTGGACGGCGACGCTGTTCAGGGGCTCGGTCTCCTACGACTCGCCGTCGCTCTACGCGCTCGGCTTCCTGGGGCTGTTCACCATCGGCGGGCTGACGGGGCTCTTCCTCGCGGCGCTCGGTCTGGACATCCACGTCCACGACACCTACTTCGTCGTCGCGCACTTCCACTACATCATGGTGGGCGGCACGCTGCTGGCGTATCTCGGCGGCATCCACTTCTGGTGGCCGAAGATGACAGGCCGGCTGTATCCGGAAGCGCTGGCGCGGTTCGCGGCGCTGATCGTCTTCGTCGGATTCAACCTGACGTTCTTCCCGCAGTTCATCCTCGGCTACATGGGGATGCCGCGCCGGTATCACTCCTACACGGACGAATTCCAGGTACTCAACGTCCTCTCGACGGCGGGCGCGTCGATCCTCGCGCTGGGCTTTGCCCTGCCGGCCATCTACCTGACCTGGTCCTGGTTCAGGGGACCGATCGCCTCGTCGAATCCGTGGGGCGCGCGCGGGCTGGAGTGGGAAACCGACTCCCCGCCGCCGACCGCGAACTTCGACGTGACGCCGATCGTGACCAGCCCGGCCTACGCATACACGCGAGAGGAGACCCAAGTTGTCTGACGTGGCTCATACGGCCGTGGGGCATCATCACCCGGCGCTCCAGCATCATTTCGACACGCTGGAACAGCAGCAGGCCGCGGCGTCCTTCGGGATGTGGGTCTTCCTGGTCACCGAAGTCCTCTTCTTCGGCGGCCTGTTCATGGCCTACATCCTCTATCGCACCTGGTATCACGACATGTTCGTGGCGGCCAGTTCGCACCTCAACATCCCGCTGGGCGCGTTCAACACGGCGGTCCTGATCGGCAGCAGCTTGACGATGGCGCTGGCGGTGCGGGCGGCGAAGGTGGGCGAGCGCGGCGCGCTGATGTTCTATCTCGTCGCGACGATGATCCTGGGCGCGGTCTTTCTCGGCGTCAAGGTGATCGAATACTCCGACAAGTTCGAGCACCACCTCGTGCCGGGCCCGCACTTCCAGTTCGCGGCGCCCTACGAGCACACGGCGCAGTTGTTCTTCTCGCTGTACTTCGCGATGACGGGGCTGCACGCGCTCCACATGATCATCGGCTTCGGCATCATGGCCGTCATCCTGGCGATGGCGTGGCGCGGACGGTTCTCGCCGGAGTGGAATACGCCCGTCGAGATCACGGGCCTCTATTGGCACTTCGTCGATCTGGTCTGGATCTTCCTGTTCCCGCTGCTCTACTTGATCGGCGGAGCGCACTGAAAGCGGCCATCATGTCCGGACACCATATTCTTCCGAAGCGGCTGTACGTCGGGATCTTCCTGGCGCTGATGGTCCTGACGGGCGTCACCGTCGGGGTGACCTACGTCGATCTCGGCGAGCTGAATCTGATCGTCGCGCTGGCCGTCGCCATCACGAAGGCGATGCTGGTCATCCTGTTCTTCATGGAAGTGAAGTACGGCCCGAAGTTGATCAAGGTGACCTTCGGCGCGGGCTTCGTCTTCTTCGCGATCATGATCATCTTCACGATGATGGATTACATGACGCGCACCCAGTACGGCCTGCCCGCGTTCCCGCAGTCCGCCGCGCCGCCCGCCGGCACGCTGGCCGCGCCGGCCGCGATCTCCGCGCCGGCGGTCCCCGGCGCGACCGCACCCGCGACGACGACACCCGCGACGCCCACGCCGCCGCCCGCGACGCAGCCGGCCCCCGCGGCCGTGCCGCCCGCGCACTAGCACGCATCCGCTCGCCCTGCCGCCGCCGGACTACGGCCGCGGCAGCGGCGACACGCGCAGCGTCACCGTCTGCGTGCTGCCCTCCGTCACCCGCACCGTCGTTGCCCCGTCCTTCAGCCGTTCCAGCAACTCGGGAACCGCGCCCGCGCCCGTAGGCGGACCCTCCAGCGCCACGACCAGATAGGTCTGCGGACGCAGCGACAGCTCGAACTGGCCGTTGGAGTCCGAGCGTGCCGTCCGCACGTACCGGGTCGGCTCGGTCCAGCGATCGCGATCCTCCGCGAACGCCACGACGGTGTACGCCGTGACGGGCTTGCCGTCCGCCCGCCGGACGCTGCCGACGACCATCGCGCGCTGCCGCGTCAGCGTCACCTCGACGCCGTCGACCGTCCGGCCGGGGCGCACCTCGATCCGGTCATCCGTCATGTCGACGCCGAGGTGACGAATGGACGTGAGCCCCCATCCGCCGCCCGCGGACACCTGCAGGAAGCACGGTTCGACAATGCTGGCGATCTCGAACTGATCGTCCGGGGTGATGGGAGTCGATTCCATCGGCGTGAACTGTCGGGTGATCGATCGGTGGCAGTTGACGCTGAAGCCGCGCAGCGTGTCGGGCGGCGGGCCGCCCTCGAAGGTGAACTTGCCGCGCATCACGCCCGCCTTCTCCGTGGTCAGGTTCAGCGTGAGGTCCTCCGCGGCCTCGTTGATGGTGACCGCGCGCGACGCGATCTCGAACCCGCTCTTCTTGCGCTGAGCATCGTGCTTCCACACGATCGCCGTCAGGACATAGGCGCCGGGAGCGATATTGCCAATAGAGAAACTGCCGCTCGGGCCGTAGATGGGGTTGTAGCGGTATTCGTCGTACTTCTGCGACCCGCTGCTCAGGAACGCGCTTCCTTCCGTCGCCGGCACATTCGTCGAGTCGAGCACGGTGCCGACAATGCGCGCGAGCCGGCCCGGCGCCATTCTGATCTCGACCTGGGCGTCCCTGGCGATTTCGATGACGAGGTCCGCGTGTCCTATGCGCCCGTCTTCGCGCCTGGCACGAGCAACATGGCGGAGGCGACACGGTTCACCCTCGAGGCCGGCGGAGATCTGCAGGTCTGGAGGCTGGCGAGTACTACGTCAAGGCGTCACGCAGGGACATGATGGACCCGGCCGCCGATCGCGCCGGTCTTGACGAGACGGATATCGGGCACGTCCAGCACCTGTCCGGCCGTGACGTCCACGATGCGAGTGTCCCGAAGGCCATGACGCGAGCGCGGCGCAGCGGACGGCCGTCCGCGGCCGCGACGACACGGCCTTTGACGGAGCCCGTATTCATGGACGGAGTTGTGATCTGCGTCGTGGCGGATGGATCGCGCGGCGGCGTGGTTTGTGCGGCGGTGAGGGCGACGGCAATCAGAAGGACGCAGACACTGCACGACGGGACGAGGAGACGAGCGACGCGAGACAGGGCACACGTCATGGCGGTTCCTCCCGCACGAGCGGTCAACGAAGGGCGGTTCACATACGCAGCAGTTCAGTGACGCAACTGTTGGGCGAGCTGATTCAGGAACAAGCCGACGTCGGTCACGATGCCGACGGTTTGACTGGAGCCGCGGTCCGCGAGCTTCGTGACCACGGCGGGGTTGATGTCGACGCAGACCACGCGGACCCAGGACGGCAGCATGTTGCCCACGCCGATGCCATGCAGCATCGTCGACAGCATGATGACCAGCTTTGCGTCCGCCAGCAGCTCCGCGTAGCGGTCCTGCGCGTCGACGAGGTCCATCAGCGTGTCGCGCAGCGGTCCGTCGTCGCGGATGCTGCCGGCGAGGACGTATGGCACGCCGTGGCGGACCAGTTCATACATGATGCCGGACGTCAGCACGCCCTGATCGACCGCCGCGCGGATGCCGCCCGCGCGGTTGATCACATTGATCGCGCGCATGTGATTGCGATGGCCCTCGCGCACCGGCGCGCCCGCTTCGAGGTCGACGCCGAGCGACGTGCCGAACAGCGTGTGCTCGACGTCGTGGACGGCCAGTGCGTTGCCCGAGAGCACCGCGTTCACGTAGCCGCCGCGGACGATCTCGCTGAAATAGCCCACGCCGCCCGTGTGGACCGCGACCGGCCCCATCACGAAGATGATCTTGCCGCCGGCCGCGCGGATCTCACGCATCATCGTGGCGATCTTCGCGATGCTGACTTCGACGCGCCGCTCGGACGAGATTTCGTTCGTCATGAACGCGAAGCCGTGGCGGTCGCGTTCGCGGAACTCCGGCACGACGCGGATGCCGTCGTTGCCGCAGACGATCGGATCGCCGACGCGTACTTCGCGCAGCTTCTTGCACTGCGCGGCGCCGTCGCGAACGACGATCACCGCGTCCATCCGCTGGCGCTGCACGTCGAGCCAGCGCGCGCCGTGATAGACGTAGGTCCGGTGGTTCGTCGTCGAATAGAAATCCTCTGGCGCGCACGCGTCCTTGTCGGCGGGACGCAGCAGCGCGTCCGTGTCCGACTCGGGGTGACAGCCGAGCGTGAGCAATTCTTCCAGCAGGTCCCGCAGGACGCGCTCGTTCGGCGAGGACACCTTCAGGCGCAGCCGCGAATACTCCTCGTTCGTGCGGCCGATGTAGAACTCCTGCACCTCGAACCCGCTGTCATATTTGATGACGGCGTCGAAGATGCCGGTCAGGATCTGCGAGTCGATCAGATGGCCTTCGGCTTGGACGATGCGGGAGATGCCCGGCGACGGATGCATGGTCAAAGGACGGTCGGCTCAGCGGTGATCCGCCTGGCGGTGATTGGTCAGCTCGGCAAAGAAGATGAACTTGTCGCCGCGGAAGAATGATTCCATGTACTCGAATGGCCGGCCGTTCCGTCCCAGCGTCGTCTGTTCGATGCGCAGCACCGGGCTGCCCTTGGCGATCTGCAGCAGGCGCGCGTCGGGCGCGGGGCAGGCGACGGCCTGCCATTGCTGATGCGCGCGCGTAGGCACGATACCGTACTTGATGGTGAGGGTTTCGTACAGCGAGCGGTCGACGAAGCTCTCCGAGAGCAGGCCTGGACAGAGTCGACTCGGGATGTGAACGGTTTCAACCGCCATCGGCTTGTTGTTCGCGAGGCGGAGCCGTTTCAACACGATCATCTTCTCGCCGGCCGACAGACGTAACGCCAGCATGACGTGCGGGGGCGGCGTCGCGACCTCGAAGCGCAGCACGCGCGCGCCCGGCTCCCAGCCGTGTTCGCGGACGTCCTGGGTGAAACTGACCAGCGGGAAGACCGGCTTCTTCAACTGTGCCTGCGCGACGAACGTTCCGCGGCCGTGGCTGCGGATCAGTCGTCCTTCACGCTCGAGCTCGGCCAGCGCCTGGCGGACGGTGATGCGGCTGATCTCGAACTGCTCGCACAACTGACGCTCGGACGGGACCTGCGTATCCGCGGCCCACTCGCCCGAGTCGATGAGCGTCTCGATGGTCGTCTTGAGCTGGTAGTACAGAGGTATCGGACTGCCATGACGGACACCGCTTGCATCGGGTGCGACAGCGGCGGAATTGGATCGAGATCCACGTCCATCAAGTTCTAGTTCGGACGATTGGATCTTCCGCGATGACGAAGCGCGCGAAGACGCGCGAGCCGGAACGCGGACAGGGCGGCGGCCTCTCGAAGTCGAAATCGCTCTTGACATTTTCACGCCATTGTATACCTTTCTTGATTACACCAACTGGTTATAACCGGTTAGCCCGTGAAGGGCGACCCCCTCCGTTCATCGGAAACCAATCGGGAGCTTGCACGCATGAGCCGTTCGCTCGTTTGTCTGCGCCGGTATCTCTTCGGCCTCCTCCTCGGGACCCTCGCGCCAATGCCGCTGTGGGCCCAGACTGGCGCTGCGACTGTGACGGGCATCGTGTCCGATCAAAGCCGCGCCCCATTGCCAGGCGCCAGCGTCGTCGCCACCAATCAATCGACGCAAGTCCCGTACACGGGCGTGTCCAACGAAGCCGGCATCTACACGATTACGTCCGTGCCGATTGGCACGTACACGGTCAAAGTCGAGTTGACCGGCTTCAAGTCCGCCGTGACGCCGCCGTTCACCCTCGAATCCAATCAGATTGCGCGCCTCGACGTCGGACTCGAGCTCGGCGCCATCAGCGAGACCATCGAGGTCACCGGGGCGAGCCCAATCCTGCAGACTGAATCCGCGACGGTCGGCGAGGTCATCAGCGGCAGGACGGCCGTGGAGCTGCCCTTGAACGGACGGAATCCTGGGCAGTTGTCCTTGATTCTGGCCGGCGTCGTCACGCCGAATCCGATGTCCTTCACGCAGCCCGCGCGCTCGTTCGGCGGCGGCGGCCGCCCGTACGTCAACGGCCACCGCGAACAGGGCAATAACTATACGCTCGACGGCGTCGACATGAACGAGTCGATCGACAACCTCATTCCGTATCAGCCCAGCCCGGACGCCCTCGCGGAAATCAGCGTCGAGACAAACAATTACTCGGCGGAGCTCGGGAACGTCAGCGGCGCGATTGTCAACTCGTCGATCAAAGCCGGGACGAACGAGTATCACGGGAACGCCTTCGAGTTCCTCCGCGACAGCAACTTCGACGCCAACACCTGGGCGAACAACCGCGCGGGCGCCGAGCGCGCCGAGCGCACGCAGCACATCTTCGGCGGGACGTTCGGCGGCCCCATCCTGCGGAACAGGGCGTTCTTCTTCGCCGACTACCAGGGCACGCGGCTGAACGAGCCGGGACCGGCGGTCGCGTCCGTGGCGCCGTCCTCCTGGCGACGCGGCGACTTCTCCAGCCTGCTCCCGGCGACCGTCATCCGCGATCCGCGGACCGGCCAGCCGTTCCCGGGCAACATCATCCCGCAGGACCGTATCAGCCCCGTGGCGCGCGCACTGCTGGCCGACACGGCGAACTACCCGCTCCCGACCCGCGACACGGGCGACGTGTCAGGGAACTTCGTCGGCACCCGCCTCCGCGAGACGCGCAACCACCAGTGGGACGCGCGCATCGACCTGAGCGCGAGCGCGAACGATCGCTTCTTCGGCCGCGTGTCCATCGGCAACTACAAGGCGCAGGATGAGCAGCTCGCGCTGCCGCTGACGCTGCGCGGGTTCGACGAGTCCCCGTATCGCGCGGCCGCCATCAACTGGAACCGCACGTTCGGCACCGCGCTCGTGAGCGAGACGCTGTTCGGTTACAACAAGGTCGGCCTGCTGTTCGAATCGCGCGACCTCACCGGCCTCGGCAATGCGAACGCGCGGTACGGCATCGGGGGCTCGCAGCCGATCCCCGGCCTGAGCGCGATCAACGTCGGCAGCGGTTTGAACGGCGGCGACGGCATCGCGCCGTTCGGCACCGCCGTCACCGCGAGCGACACCGACGCGAAGGTGTTCCAGATCAATCAGAAGTTCTCGTGGATCCGCGGCCGCCACGTGTTCAAGTTCGGCGGACAGTGGCTCTACTCGCGCGCGGAGCGGTTCTACGCCGGCAACAACGGCGTCCTCGGCAACTTCACCTACAACGGAAGCTTCAGCGGCTTCGGCTTCTCCGACTTCCTGCTGGATCAGCTCGCCGTCAAGGGCCGAGGCAGTCTCTCGGAACCCTGGACGCACCTGCAGAACCGCGTCGGCCTGTTCGCGCAGGACGACTTCAAGGTGACGAACAACCTGACGCTGAACGTCGGCATGCGCTGGGAGTACACGTCACCGCTCGTCGAGGTCGACGACCGCCAGACGAACTTCGATCTCGCCACGGGCCGGCAGCTCTTCGCGGGCCGCGACGGCAACAGCCGCGCGCTCTACGAGCCGTACTACAAGGGCTTCGAGCCGCGCGTCGGCGTTGCCTGGACCTTCCGCGACAAGTGGGTCCTGCGCGGCGCCTACGGCATCGTGCAGCACATGGAGGGCACGGGCGCGAACCTGCGCCTGCCGCTGAACCCGCCGTTCTACTTCGAGTCCGAAGTCCGGTACGACCCGTCCACCGGCCCCGGCTCGATCGCGACCGGCTTCGAAGGCCTGCAGGCGCAGGACCGCATCTCGGGCCAGTTGCGCGCGTTCGACCCGAACCTCCGCCCGCAGTTCACGCAGCAGTGGAACCTGTTCATCGAACGCCAGCTCGGATCGAAGCTCTCGGCGAGCGTCGGCTACGTCGCGCACAAGGCCGAACACCTCGTCACGCCGCAGGACGGCAACCAGCCGCTGCCGGACCCGGGTCCGGTCGACACATGGCGTGAGCTGAATCAGCGGCGTCCGCTGTTCTCGGTCCTGCCGGACGTGACCGCGATCAAGACGACCGCGTCGAACGGCCGCAGCAACTATCACGCGCTGCAGTCCAGCGTCCGTCAGCGCGTGTCCGACGGGCTCGAGTTCCTTGCGTCCTACACCTGGAGCAAGGCGATGAGCGACAATGTCGGCTACTACGGATCGGCCGGCGTCCAGTTGAGCACGTTCTATCAGCAGAACGCCTACAACCCCGAGGCGGATTACGGCCCGTCGTTCTTCGACGCCACGCACAACTTCGTGCTGTCGGGGAATTACGAGCTGCCGATCGGCAAGGGCCGCCGCATCGGCCAGAACTGGAGCGGCTTGACGGACACGCTGCTCGGCGGCTGGATGGTGAGTACCGTCCTGCAGCTCCGCACCGGCTTCCCGATTACGATCACCGACGGCCGCGGCTCCTCGCGTCAGGGCACGCTGGGCGCCGAGCGTCCGGACCGCATCGGCGACGGCAGCGTCGACAACCCGACGACGCAGCGCTGGCTCGATATCACGGCGTTCCAGGCGGCGGCGCAGGGCACGTTCGGCAATTCGGGACCGGGCATCCTGCGGGCGCCGGGCTACAACAACGTTGACTTCGTGCTGTCGAAGCGATTCGCGCTGTCGGCGCAGCGCTATTTCACCTTCAAGCTCGAAGCGTTCAATCTCTTCAATCACCCGAGCTACGGACCGCCAGGACGCGACATCTCCGATCCGGCCAACTTCGGGGTGATCACGAACACGGTCAACGCACCGCGGACGCTGGAGCTCGTGTTCAAGTTCAACTTCTGACGCGCGCGCGCGCGTGCACGACCTTGCGGTCGGCAAGCGGTGCGCGGGGGACGGGCGGATTCAATCCGCCTGCTTCCCCGCCGCCGTGCGAAAGGCCGGCCGCGTCCCTCACCAGCGGTGATACGCCGGATGTCCCGGCTTCACCGCGACGAATACTCCCTGACATGTCGCGCAGACCTGCCCTTGCGCCTCCAGGACGCCTTCGATGGTCGCCTTGGTGTCCGTCGAGTCGACGACGTGCGCGCGCAGCGTCACCGGACCGTCCATCGGCGTCGGCCGTTTCAGGACGATGGTGTACTGCGCCGTGACGGTGCAGCCGGGGTGATCGGCGCCTGCGCGCGTCATCAGGTGGTATGCCGCCGTCCAGTTGCAGTGACAGTCCAGCAGCGTCCCGATGATGCCGCCGTTCAAGATGCCGGGGAAGGCTTCGTGGTGGGGTTGCGGCGTCCATTCGGCGACGATGTCGTCACCCTGGGCGAAGCTGCGGACGTGCAATCCTTTCGGATTGGCCGGTCCACAGCCATAGCACACGCTGTTCGGTGAGTAGCGTTCCTGCAGGCTGAGATCGCGGGTGGACTCGGTCATCCCGCGATCTTAGCCCTGGACGAGCGTCCCCAGCTACGAGGAACCTCAGTTACAAGAGCTCCCCAGTTACGAGGCCCCCAACTACGAGGCGCGCAATGCCGTGGTGATCGGCAGCCGCGCCGCGCGAATCGCCGGAAGCGCGCCGCCGACGAAGCCCATGATCAGCGCGAAGGTCATCCCGATCGTCAGCGCCGTCGGCGTCACGCGGAAGGCAAACGCCAGATCCGAGAACGCGGCGCCCACCGACGCGCTGAACCCGTTGGCCGGCAGCGCGACCAGGCATCCCAGCAGTCCGCCGATCCCGGCCAGGAACACCGATTCGAGCAGGAACGAGATCAGCACGCTCCGCCGCGAGAAGCCCAGCGCGCGCAGCGTGCCGATCTCACGCGTGCGCGCGGCGACGATGGCGTACATCGTATTCATCGCGCCCAGCACCGCGCCGATGCTCATGATGACCGACACCAGCCACGCGAGCGCCATCAGCATCGTCGCGGTCGGCCCGGCCTGCGCGTCGTAGAATTCCACTTCGCGCTTCACGGACACCTGGAAGGCCGGATTCGTTTCGATGCTCTTGGCGAGCGCCGGGAACGTCGCCGGATCCTTCATCCGCATGACGACGCTCTGGTAGCCGCCGACGCGGTTGAACGCCGGCGCGAGCACGTCGAGGTCCGCCCAGATCTCGCTCTCGAAGCCGCTGCCGTCCGCCGAGAAGACGCCGACCACCTTCCAGTCCTTGCGTTGCAGCTTGAGGCTGCGGCCGATCTCGAGCCCGTACTTTTCGCGCACGCGCGTGCCGACGATGATCTCGTACAGGCCGGGCGTCATGCGCCGGCCGTCGACGATCTGGACGGGGCCGCGGACGTTGAACGAGCGGGGCATGACGCCGCGCAGCATGACGTTGACGTCCACGCCGTCGTTGCGTGGCAGCGACGCCACGAGGGCGATCTCACGCGAGACCAGCGGCTGGCCGTCCGTGTCGCGCGCGATGCGGTCGTCCACGGACATCAGCTCCGTGTCGTCGCGCGGCACGCCGGACGTGATCTCACTCGTCGAGCCTTTCTGCAGGACGATGGCGTTGTCCGGCCGGCCCGTGGAGCGCAGGGCGGTGCGGAAGCCGGAGGCCATGGCCGCGAGGACGACGAAGACGGCGACCACCATCGCGATGCCGATGATCGAAAGCAGGGTCACCTGCCAGCGGATCCGCAGGTTCCTGATGTTGTAGGAAATAGGCAACGCCATGACTACACCGTCCTCAACATATCCGTGATGCGGGCGCGATACGCGGACACCGACGGCACCAGCCCTGCGCCCAACGCGAGCAGCACCGCGAACGTGAAGCCCAGCGCGGCAATCGACAGCGGCAGGCCGTCGCCTGCGGTCTGTTCGATCAGCGCGCCGATCATCGGCATGCTCGGCATGATGCGGATCAGGCCCGACGCCAGCAGCAGCCCGAGCCCGCCGCCGAGCAGGCCGATGACGATGGCCTCGCCGAGCACCAGGATCATGATCAGCGTGCTGGAGAAGCCGAGCGTCTTGAGCACCGCGACCTCCGTCCGCCGCTCGCGCACCGCCATGCTCATCGTGTTGGCGGTGACGAGGAGGATGGTGAAGGCGACCGCCGTGCCGATCATGTTCAGCAGGAACGTCAGGTTCCCCGCGAGCGCGATGAAGCTCGCCATGAAGGCGGACTCGGTTTCGGTCTTCGTCTGCGCGTCGCTGTTCTCGAAGAGCGCGTCGATGGCCTTGGAGACCTGCGCCGCCTGATCGGGATTCTCGATCTCGACGACGTACGTGCCGGCGCCGATGGGCCGCGGCGCGACCGATTCACGCATGTATTCGTAGTGGAAGAACATCATCGTCTCGTCGGTGGCCGGGTGCTTGACCTTGTCGACGGCGTAGATGCCGCGGACGATGAACTCGAGCGGCTGCGGCGCGCGATACGGCGGAATCTCGCTCTGGAGCTGGAACGTCGATCCGACCTTCCAGCCCCACTTCTCCGCGAGCCCGCGGCCGATGATGCAGCCGCGGCGGTCCGCCAGGAACGCGGCGCGCTCCGCGGGCGACACGGCGAATTCCGGATAGATCGACAGATACTCCTCGCCGTCGACCGCGAAGTTCATGAAGAACGTGTTGAAGTCCGGCTCGGCGCCGCGATAGCCGCCGTACCAGTTGTTCGTGGCCACGCGCTTCACGCCGGGCACCGACGCGATGCGGGCCTTGTAGGCGAGCGGCACGTTCTGCGTCAGGCCGACCGCATGCCGCACGACCAGGCGCGAGGCGCTGGCGACGTCCATGCTCTGGTTCACGGCCTTGACCACGGTCTGCAGGACGCAGAAGAGGAAGACGCAGGCGGCCATCGCGACGACGGTCGACGTCGTGCGAATCCAGTTCCGCCGCAGGTGCTTCAGGATGTATGGCAGAAACTTCATGAGAATGACTCGGGAAACCGCGTCAATGGATCGTTCAATTCGTCAACACGCCTTTGTCGAGGTGATGCCGGATGTGCGCGCGCTCGGCGGCGCGCGGGTCGTGCGTCACCATGACGATGGTCTTGTGGAATTCGGTATTGAGCGTATCGAGGAGCTGCAGGATCTCCTGCGCGCTCTTCGCGTCGAGGTCGCCCGTCGGTTCGTCCGCGACGAGCACGGACGGATCGGTCACGATGGCGCGCGCGATGGCGACGCGCTGTTCCTGTCCGCCGGAGAGCTGGCGCGGGTAGTGCTTCGAGCGGTCCTCCAGGCCCACGACCTTCAGCGCGAGCAGCGCGCGGTTGCGGCGCTCCTTCTTCGAGAGGCGCGTGAGGAGCAACGGCAGTTCCACGTTCTCGACGGCTGACAGCACGGGGATCAGGTTGTAGAACTGGAAGATGAATCCGACGTTGCGGCTGCGCCAGGAGGCGAGCTGGCCTTCGGACAGCTTCGTCACGTCCGTGCCCGCGACGCTCACCGTGCCCTGCGTCGGCCGGTCGATCCCCGCGATGAGATTCAGCAGCGTCGTCTTGCCGGAGCCCGACGGCCCCATCAGCGCGACGAACGCGCCCTGTTCCACCTGCAGACTGAGATTGTCCAGCACGGTGATCTGCTGGGTGTCGCGTGTGTAGACCTTGCGGACGTGCTGCACGTCGACGGCAATCGGAGATGAGCCATTCGTAGACATGGTTATCGGCCTTTGCTGCGTACTTTATCGCCGTCCTTGAGCGTGTCCGGCGGACGGTTGATCAACGTTTCTCCCCCACTGAGTCCTTCGGCAATCGTGACGACGTCCTGCTGGCGGCTGGGCGCGGTCTTGACGGTCCGTACGCGGGCGGTGTCGTCGACGAGCTCGAAGACCACGCTGGCACTGTTGCGCGAAACGACGGCGGACGCGGGCACCGTGAGCGACGGCCGCTGCGGCGCCGCCGGGCGGTCCGTCGCGTCCTTGTTGGCCGCGGCCGCCTGAGCGGGCGCGAGGAACGTCACGCGTGCGCTCATTTCCGGCTTCAGGTTCTCGTCGCGATCGGCCAGCGTCACCTTCACCATGACGGTTGCGCGCGTGCGGTCCGCCGTGGGAATCACCTGGCGGAGCACCGCGCGATAGCGGCGGTCGGGGAACGCTTCGACCGCGACTTCCGCCTGCTGGTTGGGTTCGAGCTTCGCGACATTGGCTTCGCTCACGTCGGCTTCCATCTCCAGCGTGTTCAGGTCCGCGAGCGCGACGATGGCGCCGGAGGCGGTGGAGATGTTGACGCCGGGCGGAATGGGCGCGACGCTTTCGCCGACTTCGGCCATCTTCTTCACCACGGTGCCGCTGAACGGCGCGCGGATGACCGTGTTGTCCAACTGCGCCTGGGCGTACGCGAGATTCGCGACGGCGCTGCCGCGCGCGGCGACGGCGCGTGTGCGGGCGGCGCGGGATTCGCCGAGGGTCGCTTCGGACACTTTCACGCGGCTTTGTGCGGCGTCCACTTCGTCTCGCGGGAGCACCAGCTCGCGGGCGAGGCGTGAGGACCGGTCGAACTGTCGCCGAAATTCCGCGAGGTCCGCTTCGGTGCGCTGGATCGTGGCGTCCGCGCTGACGATCTGGGCATCGGCCTGTTCGACCTCGGCGCGGGCGCGGGCGACCTGTGCTTCGTAGTCTGCGCTTTCGAGGCGCGCGATCACGTCACCTTCGCGCACGGTGTCGCCTTCTTCGAGGCGCAGCACGGAGAGGCGTCCTTGGATCTTGGCGGAGACGACGGCGGTGCGTCGCGCGACGAGGTAGCCCGAGGAGGTCAGGACGGGATCGCCGGCAGTGGCGGTGGGCGCCACGGCGGTCTGCTGGACGGTCACCGTCTCCACTTCGGGCGCCAGCCACGCGGCGCTCATGCGCCAGGCCCAGGCGCCGGTCAGCAGGATGGCGAGCACGATGACCAGGGGAATCCATCGCCGCCTGGGCGCCGGGCCTTCGGTCGGGCCCAGCCGCAAGCCTTCGAGATCGCGCTTCAGATCGTTCACGAGTCCGTACTCCTTGGGAAGAGGCAACAGCTCGCCATTATCTGCCGAGGTCGCCCCCCCTTGTTCGTGCTTGTGGAGGATGACGGAAGTCACAGGTCCGCCGCTCAGGTTTATCGGCGAACGCCATCCGCCGCCCGGCGAGCAGCCCCCGCTCCGCCGCCCCTGTCGGCCGTTCCTGTCGGCAGTCCTGTGGCCGCGTCCCCGCCGGCCGCCCCCACCGGGCGCGAGCGCATGACGGGCGTGGGTCCAACGGCGGGCGTCCAATTACGCCTACGCGTCCGCGACGTCCGCGCCAGCGCCCGCCGGGCGCACCGCCGCGCGCGTGCGGCACGGGTCAGCGTGCGTCGGCGCACCGGGCGGGCCGGATTCAGTCACCTCGTGCCTCGTGCAGCGCAGGCCGGGTGCGCAGGCCGGCCGGCGGCCGTGCCAGCCCGTGGACGTCGCCTCGCAAGCGTGCCGGATTGCCGGCCATCGCGAGTCGCGCCAGGCACGCCAAACGCGCGGCAGGCGCCACAGACAGGTCCGCGCTTGCCGTCTCCCAGGGCGTGCGCGCGACGGTTGGATGCCGACGTCAGCAGTGCGTGCCGCGCCGTGTTTGCCTGGTGTCACGTCACGCGTTACGAGGTGGGCGAGTGTGCGCGTCCGACTGAGTTGGCAGGTGGGGCGATGTCGCGCGGGGCGGCTGGGCTCGCGTCAGCGACGTCGCGATGGGGCTGCGGACAGCATTTCAGGCGAGTAGTCGCGGAGGTCAGAGACGCTGGCGCGAGACTCGTTTGTCATACGGCTTTGCGACGCTGGGGGACAGATGCGAGGCCATGCAGCCAGACCATACACCGCGCGTCGTCTGCGACGACAACCACCGTGCGCGGTACGGGGGCACAAGCTGGCAGGATGGCCTTCTGTGCTCAAGAACTTGCGCGTTTGCCGGATCGAGGCAGAGTGGCACCCTCCTTGCTTTTAGGAGAGCCATGACGCCGGAGATTGTGGTGACAAGGACGGTGAGTATGCGGGCCCTGGCACACGAGCTGCTGACGCGGATTCAGGGCGAGTATCGGGAAATGCCCGGCTTGCGACTGACTATCGCCCAGGCCCAACGTCTGTTCGGCGTCGACGCCGCGTCCTGTGAGGGCGCGCTACGTGAACTCGTGGATTCGAAGTTTCTCAGCTTGACGCGCGACGGGTGCTTCGTCCGCACGGCGGATTCGCCGCGCCACTAGACGACCCCAGCGTCGATTGAGTCTCCCGCCTGCTGCCTGGCCGGTTCCCCACCGCTGAGGCTGGACGGCAAAGCAACCTCCCAGATGGTCCCGAGCTGCCTGACGGCAGCTTCGGGGCCCCTCGCCTCACTCCAACGCGCAACCTTCAGAATCGTTCGCGCCCGATCGGTACGCAGTAACGTCCACGTACAAATCCATCACGTATGCGGATTCGGCGTACTGCATTCAGACTGCGCGTCGTGAGCATCCGAGCCACCACGTCGAACCGCACAGTGAACGCCACGCCCACGCCGTCTGACCGCCGCATGGTGATGGCGCGCGCGAACACGGATCAGCGCGGATCATATATGACGCGGGTGCAACCATGACGCGGACGCGACGACACCGCCTCGCGAGGATCCGCTGCGTGTCCGGCGCCTCAGCTTGAACGCCTACGCACGTGGACGGATCCATGTGCGACGAACAAGCCAGGGTCGAGCGCCTGGGGGCGCTACCTCGAAACAGCGAACGACGTAGATCCCGACAGCAACACACCGATGCGCTGCGGGCGTGCCGCGAGGATGCGGTCGTCCACAGCAAGACGGCGATCACCGACACGGCGATCATCGACATGGCCGATCGTCGAAACAGCGATCGCGCGTCGGCTTCAGCATGCAGTTTTTTCAACGACCGAACGTCGAAGCGAAGTCACCGGGTCAGGGTCAGCCACTCCGCACGCGGACGCACTCGCCGTGTTGTTGGCAGCGCCCTCCGTCGGCCATCGTGCGATGCCATATCTTCATGCACGCGGTCGTCATGCATGAGGTCGTCATGTATGCGGACGCGATGCCGCCGCGGCGTGTCATAGCGGCGGCATCGATCCGGTCAAGATCGTGCGGTGTCGACGGGCTTCCGGGCAACGCGATGGCGGCCCAATCTTGCGGCGAATGACACACGTCCGCCAGCGGCGATGCCTGCCAATGGCGGCGTGTGTCGCGGCGGCGTGGTCGGCCGCCGCGATGCGGAGTCGCGATGTGGAGTGACGTCGCAGATCGCGGCGCGAGATCGCTCGGTGACCGCGCCCCATCAACGACGAACGGCGTGGGCGCGGACGCGTCATGCCGCGGACCGCGAATGACGTCGACGCTCAGCGGCGAGGCCGGCGAGCGGACGGCCGGGATGCGACGTCAGCGGTCGAGGCGCTTGAGGACGTCGAGCACCACTTGATTGTCGGGCTGTTCGGGGATGGCGTGGACGTGGGCGTAGACGATGCGCCCGTCCTTGTCGACGACGAACAGGGCGCGTTCGGAGATGCCGTCGTGGCGGAACACGCCGTATTTCCTGGCGACGTCCCCGTTCGGATGGAAGTCGCTCAACAGATCCCAGGACACGCCGCCCATGCTTTCGGCCCACGCGGCCTTGCACGGCACGCTGTCGTTGCTGATGATGACGACATGCGCATCGAGCCCGGACAGTTTGTCGCGGTCCTTCTCGTAGTTTGAAACTTGTACCTGACACACGGGCGTGAACGCCAGCGGATGAAACGCAATCACGACGTGCTTGCGATCGCGGAAATTCGACAGCCGGACCCGCTCGCCGAGGTGATTCGTCAGCTCGAAATCGGGCGCCGCATCGCCAACTTTCACTGTCATGGACTCCCTCCTTGCCTGCCGGCGTCAAAAGCAGGAGTGTATCATTGTCCTTCCAGAGGACGAGTCAGAGACCGACTCAAAGGAGAGTCCGCAATGTTGAGTGGAATGTTTCGCGCCGTCACCGTGGCGGCGAGCCTGGCCCTTGTTCCCGCCGCCGTTCTGGCCCAGAGCACACCGGCGCCCGCAGCCGCGCAGGATACTGCGTGGACCATCGATAGCGGCCATACGACCGCGGGTTTTTCCGTCCGACACATGATGGTGTCGAACGTCCGCGGCGTGTTCGGCAAGGTCGCCGGCAACGTGACCTACGACGGCAAGGACGTCTCGTCCATCGTCGCCGACGTCACGATCGAGACAGCGTCGATCGATACCAATTCACCGAAGCGCGACGACCATCTGCGCTCGGCCGATTTCTTCGACGCCGCGACGCATCCGACGATCACCTTCAAATCCAAGAAGGTGCAAAAGGGGGCCGCCGGCAAGTTTCAGTTGATCGGCGATCTGACCATTCGTGGTGTGACGAAGCCGGTGACGCTCGACGTGGAAGGGCCGTCGCCGCCGATCACGTCCCGCGGCGGCACGAAGATCGGCGCGAGCGCGACGACGAAGATCAATCGCAAGGATTTCAACATCAACTGGAACAGCACGCTCGATGGAGGCGGAGTCGTCGTGAGCGACGAAGTCGTCATCACGCTCGACATCGAGTTGAACAAGAAGACGCCGGCGCCGACCGCCGCGCAGTAGCAGCGGCCACGCGCACGCGCCCATCACGTCGCGCGCCGACGTCCGTTTCGCGCTGAGTGACCGACGGCCATTCAGCGACCGGCGGACGTCGCGCGACGTGAGGCCTGTTGCAAGCTGTTGCCAGCGATACGGCAAGAGATCCGCGTATGACCGAGTCCGTTCAACCTCCGGCCGCCGGCACCGTGGACGATATCGTCTGCGGCAAACTGGTAGATCCGTCCGTGACCAGGTGGCACATCCACCACGAGGGCGCGACGTTCTACTTCTGCTCGCTGAGCTGCGCGCTGCGGTTCAAGGATCGTCCCGCCGAGTATGCCGCACGGGTCGTGGCGCGTCCGGAAGGAGACCGTTGATGTTCGAGTTGAAAGATCGCACCGGCAGCGTGACCGACAAGCACGCGCTGTACGAGGGGCTGGAGACGGATCTGGTCGCGCTGCTGCACGGCGAGCGGGATCCGATCGCCAATGCCGCGAACATGGCATCACTGATCTTCCACACGCTGCCCGAGCTGAACTGGGTCGGCTTCTATCTCTTGAAGGAAGGCGAACTCGTCCTGGGACCGTTCCAGGGCAAGCCCGCCTGCGTCCGCATCGCCCTCGGCCGCGGCGTCTGCGGCACCGCCGCCGCCCGCCGCGAAAGCGTCATCGTTGCCGACGTCGAGACCTTCCCTGGACACATCGCCTGCGATTCCGCCTCCCGCTCAGAGCTGGTGGTGCCCATCGTTCGCGCCGGCGACCTGCTCGGCGTGCTGGACATCGACAGCCCAATCCTCGACCGCTTCGACGAGGACGATCGCCACGGCTGCGAAGCGCTCGTCCAACGCTACCTCGCGTCCCTGTAGCAGACAGCCGGCTCCTTCAACCTGTTCCTTCAAGCTCCAGACGATCGCCTCGGCGCTGGCCTGCCTCCTCCTCCCGCTTCCGTTCCCTCAGCGCGAGACCGACTCCGCTCAAGTTGCCGCGCTGATTGCCGTGAGCCGCTCGGTCGTCATGGCATTGGCGTGCCCAATGCGTTCGTGCCCGCCGCCCAGAAGATGCCGAGCGCGTCCCAGTACATCGCACGTTCGACGACGATCTGAATGGGCTGCGTACCCAGGCTCTCGACCAGTACGCCGAAACGGCGACCCGCGAGCTCCTGGACCGAGCCGGGGCTGATGTTGAACCGGCTGAGCGCGCGGATCTCATACGTCCGCGCGATTGGCTCGCCGCCTTCGGGGTAGAACGTCGCGCGGACCGATCCCGCGAACGGAGAGGTGTTGGCCACCAGCACGTACGTTGACACGCCGAGTGTCCCGCCGAGTTCGCCTTCCGCCAGCGCCCATCGTGGTCCCGCGCTTGTCGCGCCCGGCGAGTTGTGGCCTTCCTGCCAGACCGGCGACGGCCACCACTGCGATCGTTCCGCGACAATCGGGACGCCGTTCACTGATTCGACGATGGTGGAAACGGCGGTTTCGGCGAGGAGCGGCTGACCGTTGAAGCGCTCGTGATCGACGCCGATATTGAAGCGGCTGGACGGGGCGATGGTGTACGTCTTCTCCAGCGCGTTGCCGTTGGGCAGCAGGTAACGCACGCGCACGTTGGCCGTGTCGGACATCGACGGGTTCGCGATCAGCAGAAAGAGATCGAAGAACCCGCCAGTCGCGCCTTCGGCGAAGAACCAGCTTGTGGCCGCCTGCGTCACGCCCGCGCTGTTGTGACCCGCGCCGAACGCCTGACCCTGGACGTTCTTGTACATCGCCCGTTCGACCACGATGGGCTGGGTCGAGGTGATCGCGGCGGACACGTCTGTCGCTTCGAGCAGCCGCTGGCCGTCGAACATGCGCGTGTCCACGTAGATGGTGAACCGGCTCCGCGGCTCGACACGATACGTCTGTTCGAGCGGCGGCCGCGGCGCGGGACGCAGGTAGCGCACCGTGACGTCCGCCGGCTGACCACCCGGATTCTGAATCAGATAGAACAGATCGAAATCGCCGTGCGTCGCGCCCTCCGCGAGATACCACGTCGTGGACGGCTGCGACAGCGCCGTTTCGGCGTGCGCACCATAGCCGCTGGCGTTCCACGAGACCTGACGGTCCACTGCCGGAACCTGGTCCGACTCGATGACCGTGGAGTATTCAGCCCCCTCCATGCCAGTCACGCTGGCCGGGTTCAACGTCGCGCGCGACTGCGCGTCGACCGTGAGGACGTGCGACATCGACTGACCGTCCGCGCGTTGAAACTGAAACAGCACATGCGCCGGAGACGCCGCGGTGTTGAGATACGCGAACCGCGTCGAGAAGAACCCGTTCGACACGCCCTCCGCGAAGTAGCGCCGATGCAGCCCGCGCGGATGCGTCCCCGCCGCCTGCTCCTGCGCGTTCGACCGGCCATCATTGTCAGGATCGCCCGTCGCACCGTTCTCCGCATTCGGGTTGTCCGGATCGAGCCCGAACTTGCGCTCCCATGCATTCAGCAACCCGTCCCCATCGTCATCGCCCAGGTCCTCAGCCGGCGGATTCCATCCGAGTTGAATGACGTCGAACTGACTCGCCGTGAAGCTGTGCAACACACCGACGAAGTCGTCCATGACCGGCGTCCACCGCGGATCCGACGTGCCCGTGACGAACATGTTCGAACCGTTGTCCGCCACGATCAGCCCGTACGTCTTCATCGCCTGCAACACCCGACGCACATGCACGGGATGACTATTGATGTTGACGTTTGCTTTGAGCCGCAGCCGCGCACCCATCGGCAGCGCGCCCGCGCGATTGCCGGCACGATGCGACGCCGGGTAGACATACCCGTTCGTCGACTGCACCGTCACCCGCAGCGCATGCCGGATCGGCTCCGTGCCAAACGCTTCGTCGTACCGGATCAGCCCCGGCAGGATCGCCAGACCAGCCGCGTCCGCACTCGTCCAGCCATCCGGCCGCCGCAGATTCGTCGTCAACGGAAAGATCGCGCCAGACCCGGCCTCCCATCGATTCAATCCCGCATTCCAATGCGCACGATACAGCTCGTACAGGATCCGGTTGTCACGATCGACAATCAGCATGTGACGATCGCCATTCGGCGGCACATTCCCCGGAGGCCCCCCTTCAATCCAGCCAAACGTCGTCTTGGCCTGCTCAGGAATCGGATAGCCCGGCGGCCTGCCCGGCGCACCCGCGTCACTCTGATTGCCAAACTCCACGAACGTCACAGGCACCAGCGGCTGCGACCCCGAGACAACGATGTACGGGATACCGTAGGTGCTGTTCTCATCGTCGCCCTCGAATCCCATGTCCGGATGGACGCGGCGCGTGCCACCAATGAAGTTGATGAACGCACCGCTGTTCGGATCGATCGGGGCGTTGGTGATATCGAGATTCCACCAGTTGTTCGAGGGAAACAGCGGGAGCGGCGTCGGCAGCGGACCATCCACCGCCGGCTGCGCCACCGCCGTCATCGCCTGCAACGCAAGCGCCGCGACGACCAGCACCCCGCACAGCAGCCGCTGAAACGGCAACCGCCGGAGCCGTCGGCCCGGCAAGCGGCCATCACGCCATGGATTCCGTCGCGATTTCATCGAGTCGAGAGTGATAAGACGAGAGATCGGCATAGGTCGGTCGCGTGGGGAGCAGGCACGTCTCGTATAAAAGCAAACGGCGTGCCTGCAGGCACTTGATGCGAAAACGGTCCGGATATTACTGGAGCCGCGTGCGGACGCTGCCGATTCACTGGCAAAGATTGTCAGCCGCGAACAGTCTCGTGCCGGCCGCGCTGCGCGCCGCCATTGTCATTTCTTCAAGGACAGCGCCATTCAGCCGTGTCGAATCTGCACTTGTATGCCCTGCGCGAACCGCACCTGATGGACTTTGCCTCGCGGGTCCGAGGCGCCGTCGAGCGGCGGGACGAGGTCTGGTGGCGCGACCTGCGTGAGGCGACGGGACGGTTGTACACGCGCCCGGCGTTGCAGTGGGGCACGGGCCTGCCCTGGATCGCGCCGCAACCGCTGTTGCAGGCGGGCGATCATCGCTACGGCCTCGAGTCACTGTCCGACCGGGTGCCGGCCTGGGAGGATGAGTCGCTCCAGTGGGTGCTCGGTCAACTCGTGTTGCTGGCGTCGGAGCATCGGCTGGTCATCGATCACCCCAGCTTCAGTTGGGTGATCTGGGACACGCTGCCCACGCAGAAGCTGTTTCGTCACACCCTGGACGCGGCAGTGTACGAACTTCTGACCGAGCTTCTCTTCGCGCGTCGCCGGACACCGCCGCCGCCGCTGGACTTCCTGCGCTCCCTGACCGCGATGCACGCCTACGTCACGCCGGACGAAGTCCGCACGCTGGCCGCGGCGGATGAAGCCGCCGGCTATCTCCTCTATCTGAAGGCGCACTTCATGGCCGCGCACGAGCCCGTGCTGGACGACATCGCCCACCAGTTCGAGCGCATGGCGCACTACCTGCGCCTGACGGCGGCGCAGGGCTTCGCGCTCTTCGTGACGCCGCAGGAGTAGCGCGCACCGGTGCCGCGGGCCGCGGGTAGGAAGGGGGCGAGTGCGGCTACGACTTCTTGCCTGGACCCCACAGCGCGCGTCCGGGCTTCGCGCCGGTGTGCTCGCCGTCCTTCAGCACCGGCACGCCATTGACGATCACATCCTTGACGCCGACCGAGTACTGGTGAGGCTTCTCGAACGTGGCACGATCGGCAATCGTTGCAGGATCGAAGATGACAATATCGGCAAAGTAGCCGTTGCGGAGCAGGCCGCGCCTGTCCAGGCCGAGCGTGGCGGCGGGCAGGCCCGTGAGGCGGTGGATGGCGTCGGGCAGCGTCAGCACCTTCCGCTCGCGGACGTACTTCCCGAGCAGGCGCGGCACGTTGCCGTACGCGCGCGGGTGCGTCGACGCCTGGAGGAAGACGCCCTCGGTGGCGAGCGACGCGGCGTCCGATCCGATGGACACCCACGGGCGCTTCAACTGCTTCTCGATGTTCTCCTCGGACATCATGAAATAGACGGCGCCGGCCAGCGATCCGTCTTCGAGGACCAGGTCGACGATCGTCTCGACGGGGTCGGTGCCGCGTTCTTTCGCGACCTGCGCGAGCGTCTTGCCGATGAGCGGCTTGAGCGCGTCGTTCTTGAACGAGACGAGCAGGATGCGATCCGGCGAGCCCGCGGCGAGGTAGAGGTTCTCCCACTCGGTGGTCGGCGTCCGCATGGCCTGGACGATGGTCCGGCGCTGCGCCGGATCCTTCAGCCGCGCCACCAGCGCTTCGTAGCCGCCGTCCTGCGCCGACGGCGGGATCGACGCGCCGAGGCCGGTCGCTCCGGCTGGATACAGATACATGTCCGCGGTGATCTCCAGGCCGTCGCGTTGCGCGGCTTCAATCTTCGCCAGGACGCGATCCATCTTCGGCCAGTTGTCCTGCCCCGCCGCCTTGAGGTGATAGATCTCCGCGGGAATGCGCGCCTCGCGCGCGATGCGCAGCAGCTCGTCCACCGCTTCTTCAAGACGCGTGCCTTCGCTGCGCATGTGCGAGATGTACTTGCCCTGGTAACTCGCGGCGACCTTGCACAGCTCGATCAGTTCCTCGGTCGACGCGTAGAAGCCTGGCGGATAGATGAGCGAAGACCCGATGCCGAGCGCGCCGGCTTCCATTTCGCGCCGCACGAGCGCGCGCATCTCGTCCAGTTGCGCGGGCGTCGCGGCTTTCTGTTCGAGTCCGACCACATGCTCGCGAATCGTTGCCGCGCCGATGAACGACGCGACGTTCGGCGAGATGCCGCGGCGCTCCAGTTCCCGCAAGTACTCCGTCAGTGTCGTCCAGGTGATGTCGTACTTCAGGTGCGCCTGCGCCGCCAGCTCGCGCCGTTTCATCTCCGGGCTGAGCGGACCCATCGAGGATCCTTCACCCATGATCTCGGTGGTTACGCCCTGACGGATGCCGCCCTGAGCGCGGCCGTCGATCAGGAGCGACTCGGTCGACCAGGACAGCATGTTGATGAAGCCGGGCGCAACCGCCAGACCCTTGGCGTCAACGACCGTCTTCGCGGTGGCGGAGGGAAGCGCGCCGACGGCCTCGATGCGATCGCCGCGGATGCCGATGTCCGCACGAACGCCGGTCGCGCCGGTGCCGTCGTAGATCACGCCGTTGCGAATCAGCAGATCGAACGCCGGCGGCGCCGGTGCCGTCTGACCGGCGGTGAGTGAAACGGGAGTTGCGGTCAGTACGAGCGCGAGCGGCGTCAGCCACGCGGTCAGGCCGAGGAGCCGGTGCGTGCGGCCGCGGCGGCGTGGTCGTGGCGACGGACAGGAACGTGGTTGGAGAGAAAAGACGAGCGATCGAACAGCCTGGACGTCGGGCATAGATGTGAATCCTGGATGATGAGCGTCGAGCTGGGCTGAATCATACGCCGGTCGCGGCCGCGACCGCTACGCGTCCTGATACCGCCGTCCAGGGATGCAAACGCGAGGCGCGAAGGACAAACGCCGTAACGGTTCGTGATGCTGGAATCCCGATGTCGGCCCGCAGCGGCAGAGGTAGCGCGCGGCTATGTTCTCGTCAGCGCGTGCGGTAATCTGGCAGCATCATCCCTGCGGGTCAGTGCCCCCGCGAGTGATGCCAAGGAGATGGGCATGAAGCGAATCATGATGAGCGTGCTGGCGTTGACGCTGACGGCAACGCTGGTGCACGCGCAGGAAGCGCGAAAAGCGTTTGAAGCGGGGAAGTATCAGGCGGTCGTCGAGCAGGTCGGTCCCGATGCGGATCCCGCGTCCGTATATCTGCAGGGGCTGGCGTTCCAGAAGCTCGGACAGAACGATCAGGCGAAGCAGGCCTTCGACAAACTGGGCGGCGGCGGTGATACGTGGAAGGCTGTCGGCGAGTCCGCCTCGGCGCTGATCGACGGCAACCAGGACGGGGCGCTGCAGGCCGCCGAGCGCGCGGCCGCCGCGGAAGGCGCACCGGCGGAGGCGCAGTATCAGCTCGGCCTCGCGCTGATCGCCCGTAACGAACAGGCCCGCGCCGCGGCCGCGTTCGAGAAGGCCACGCAGGCGAGTCCCGACATGGCGTACGCGCACTATCAAGCAGGAATGGCGTACTACAAAGCCAAGCGCGTAGACAAAATGGCAGTGTTCTTCGAAAACTTCCTACGTCTCGCGCCGAAAGCGCCGGAACGGCCGGCCGTCGAATCCGTCATGCGCACGATCCGTGGACGATAACTCGGGCTTGGGGATGGCCTACCGCCCCCCGCTTGGCAGATTGAGCCTGCACCAAGCCGGACGGCCAGGCCGATCAACGCCGCTATGCAGACCTTCCCTGCCTCTGCTATCGCGGTGGAGGCAGGGCGCGTTGTACGTCAGCGGAGTCGTTGTGCATGAACCCCGAGCGCAAGAAAATTGGCCATCTAGTCGATCCCCGGCCATGGGCGCGGCCATAACACGGGATCATTTGGATTCCTTCTTGGTTGGCACTGTGGTCTGCCGAGGGTGTGCAGAATCTGCTGAATTCCCCAAGCCATGGGTGATTCTGGAGACATGCAGAGGAACTGCTCAAAATGGATATACATCAGGTCCACACGATTCAGGTGGTACCTCGCGAGGCCCATGTACAAGTGGCTGTAGGCGAAACCCGGAGCAAGCTGAATGACTCGCCCCATATTCTCCGCTGTTCGAACCAGTGGTGTATAGATACAAACGATCTGCCAAGTTGATAATAGACGACGAAGTTTCCAGGATCGAGGTTGTACGCGTGTTGCGCTCGGGCCACAGCAAGGAAACCGTCGCCATCCACCGACGCAATCGCTGACAAGCCGATATATTCCCATCCTGTGCGGACATTGCCACCAGTCGCTCGTATTGTGCTCGCTCTTGGTCATAGTGACCCAACCACTGAAGAGACTGGCCACAGAGGTATATCGACGCCGGATCGGCGTCGGGATTCCCAGCCACCAGGTCCACAACTTCTCGGAAACGAGCCCGCTCGTACAGATCCTCGACCGTCGGATAAATCGACGCATGTCCGATTGCCGGTAGTCCGAACAATAGCGACAAGGCAAGAAGCCATCCCATCCTGGCCGGACCGGCAGAGTGTTGGTACATGCCTGTGTCTCCATGGAAATTGCCGACATTCTTGTCGATGGTGCTGCGAAGAACCTGATAGACAACTAAATCGAAGCGGGGCGACTTGAAAGGGTACTGAACGGATCGGCGAGAATCAACGGAAACATATGGATGACTCTTAGCGGAAACTCGTTGGCGATGATCACAAGGGTGAGCAAGCGCTCCTATTTCGTTTTGGCTAAATAAGGCTCAAAAAGCCTGACCGATCCCAAAATGGAGACGCCACGAAGAATCTCCACTTCGCCTGTTGATTGGCACACCTAGGTCCAACCGGAAGAGACCGACAGGAGAATCGACGCGAACGCCAAAGCCGACGCTAGTCTGCAGGTCGCCGATACGAAGGTCGGCGACTTCTTCAAAAATATTTCCTGCATCGAGAAAACCCGCGATGTTGAGCCACCGATAGATGGGAACGCGGGCCTCTGCGTTGATGACGAGTAACGCATTTCCCCCCAATTCAATGCTGCCTCCGGACGCTGTGCCTAGAGAGTCCTCGCGATAACCGCGTACTGTTGTCCCTCCGCCAGCTCTGAAACGCTCGTTCGGCACCAGGATCGCATCCGCTAACGGGCGCGCCAGCCCAATCCGAGCGCTCGACACGAGAACCACACCTCGTCCCATTCGCGCATATCGCTGGAACTGGGTGAAGCCTTTGATGAAGTCGAGATCAGAGCCCAATTCAGGGCTTGAATACTCCACGCTCTGCGACGCGAACCAGCCGGCTGTCGGATTGAAGGGATCGTTGCGTCGATCGATGACGACGGCGGCCTGCAGGCGTGGAGCCGTAGCTGTAATGTCAAACGGAGCATCATCGGTTCCCGACAGAGTTCGACTCCGCTCGAATCGATATGAGTAGCGGATCTCCAGTGTGCGCCGCGGACGAAATCGCTGCTCGAGGCTGAAGGCGGTGAGGTTCGTGGTCGTTCTCGTCAGCCGGCCCTCAATCGTTTCTTCCGTGCTCGTTCGTTCGCCTTCGACGAATGCGCTGGACACGAGTGGCAGGCCGAAGAAGCGTGGCGTGCTGATGAAGAGGCGGCCGATCTGCTGGTTCTGCTGATAGCGTCCGAAGACGCCGCCGGACATTGCCCGGCCGAGGATGTTGCGGTTGCGCAGATCCGCGGCGACGCCTGTCGAATATTCCCGATCGCCCGTGATGTCATCGGCCACGTCGTTGACGACGAAGCCGTAGCGGAGCGAATAGTGGGGGATTTCTTCCAGCGTGACGCGGGCGATGACCGGCACCGGCGCGCCGGCGGCGCTGGCGACGGTGGACGTGCCGGGCACCGGTTCGGTCTCGACGTCGACGCGCCGGAAGACGTTGAGATCGTACAGCCGCCGCCGCGCGGCGACGAGTGCCGCGGGCTGCACGGGCGCGTTCAGATCGAGCTTCAGCGTGCGCGACACCAGCCGCTGACTCGTGCCGCCGCCGCCCTGGACGATGATGTCCGTCAGCACGCTCTGCGAGCCTGGACGGACGGTGAGCGCGACGTCTACGCGCGCATTCTTCGCGTCGACGGCCGTCGCGATCTCGACGCGCGCGGACAGGTAGCCGCTCTCGCGATAGCTCGCCTCGACGGCCCGCCGTCCGCGCTCGATGGCTACCGGCTCGTAGCGGGAGCCCGACGCGACGCCGAACACCGTCAGCGCGTTCGCGGGACGCGACGGCGGTTCGCCGTCGGCGCGCACGCGTCCCACCACGAACGCCGCGCCTTCCTGGATGCGGACGAGCGTCCGCGCGGTGACGCCGGTGTACGTCGGCTCGCCGACCGTCACCTTCGCCGCGAGCAGGCCCTCCGAGCGATAGAGCTGCGTCAGCGCGTCGGCCAGCGCCTTCGGGTCCAGCCACGGCGCGAGCGCCAACTGCCGCTCATCGACGACGGCCTGCAGCCGGTCAGACGCGATCGCGCTGTTGCCGTCGAAGACGATCGCGCGGTCGGCGATCGTCGGTCCCGCCTCGATGCGCACGCGCAGCGTCTTCGTGCCGTCCGCCGTGTCGACCGTCGTCTTGACGGCGGCGCGCGGATGGTCCACCGATGCCATGTAGCCGCGAACGATGTGCTCCGTGTCCTGCTGCAGGAACCCGTCGAACATCGCCGTCTTCCACCGCTGCGCGATGCGTTCGCGGACGGACGCCGGCAGCGCGAACCCCTCGACCTCCAGGACCGTCTTCGGCCCTTCCGCGATCTCGTAGGACAACGTCACCGGGTCCGCCTCGTCGCGGCTGGCGGCGACGCGGGCTTCGAGGAAGCCGCGATCGTGGAAGAAGCGCTCCACGCGCTCTCGATCGTCCTGCCACGCCGTGAACGTGAAGCGATCGCCCGTGTCCAGACGCGTGATGCCGTCCATCTGACGCTCGTCCGCCGTCGTCGCGCCGGAGAACCTGACGGCCGCGATCCGCGGACTCGCCGCCCGCGCGCGACGCGGCCGATCGGCGGGCGGACGGCGGCCGAGGCGCGGCTCGTGTTTGATCTCGTACGACCGGCTGCGGTCGTCCCGCAGCACCGCCTGCGCGCTCAAGCGCCACGGTCCGGTGTAGTGCGTCAGCCAGGTGAAGCGGCTCGATCCCAGATCCTGCGAGAAGACGATCTCCACGTCGCGATTGAGCCGTTTGCCGAGCGTCAGGCGCGACGTCGGATCCGTTTCGCTCGCAATCAGCGTCGGATCGACGAACAGGTCCGACGTCTCCACGTTCGTCGTGATGCGCAGCGTGTCGAGGCCAATCGCGCGGCCCGCGACGCCGAAGAACTCGCCGGACAGCGCCTGCGCGATCTGACGGCCGTAATCTTCAGGATCGCTGCTGCCGCCGCGGCGTCCCGTCAGCAGCAGGCTCGTGGCCTCCGCATCTGAAATGGCCGAGGTGTTCATCGACCGGATCGCGGTTTCGAGCGTCGTCGGCGTGCCGCTGACCGCGACTTCGATGGGGAACCCCTGGATGTTCGTTTCGGCGCCGATGTCCAGCTCCGGCTCGATGAACGACTGATTGGCGAAGTCGATCCTGCCCGTGCGCACGGTGTACGTGTTGCCGGCGAGATAGACCTGGCCGCCTTCGCGGATCTCCGCGCGGCCGAGCAGCGCGAGCGTGTCGATCGTGCCGACGACGCGGAGATCGGCGCCGAGCCCGAGCTTGCCGTAATTGTTGTCGACGCGGAGATCGCGCTGCGTGACGACGGCGATGTTCAACTGGAGTTGCGACAACAACGACTCTTCAGACGAGGCCGTTGTGGCAATGCCGCCCGGCCGCGAGGACGAGAAGAGCTGCCCCGACAGCAGCAGCGGATCGCGATAGCTGCCGTTCACCACCGTCACCTTGCCGGCGAGCGTCGGGACACCGTCCGCGAGCGTGGCGACGAGATCGACGTTGGACTCCGTTTCGAGCCCCTTTGGATACTCCAGGCCGATGCCGCGGCCGGTGAGGGCGAGCCGGCCGTCGCCCAACGTGAACCCGTTCGTGGCAATGCTGCCGTCGATGGTGATGGGGCCGCCGTTGGCGGTGCCACGCAGGTTGTCGGTGATCAGCCGTGTGCCGTCGAAGCGGATGCCGCCGGTGAGCCCGGCGACGATCATGCGCGGTTCCTGGAGGCGCAACTCGCCGTTGACGAAGCGCAGCGAGCCGAGCAACGACGGTGTTTCCGCAGTGCCCGTGACGCGCAGATCGAGGTCCGCGCGTCCGCCGGTCGAGATCTCACGCGCAAAGGCGCTGGCGATGCGGAGGTCGAGGCCGCCGGTCAGGGCGAGATCGAAGAGCGGCGAGGGGGCGGTCAGCCGGACCGTGCCCGCGCCCGTGAGTTGCGTACCATTGCTCGTCCAGCGGAACGCGTCCACGCGCGCGATGCCGTTCGCGACGCTGACCCGCGTCGGCTCGGCCTGACGGATCGGCACGCCCGCGAGCGTGAACGCGCCGTCCGTGACGGTGACGAGCGCGTCGACGTCGTTCAGCGTCACGCCGCGCGTGCGCGCCTGCAGCGTGACGGCGATCGTGCCGCTGGAGCCGGCGAGGCGGTCGCGATCGATGAACGCCGCGAGCAGATCCAGCGTCGCGTTGTCGAGGCGCGCGTCGAGCGTGGCGGCGTCGGCGCTCGCGGGCAGCGCGTCGCGGATGACGGCGGGCAGCATATCGCCGAGCACGCGCAGCGGAAACGCGCCGGTGGCGGTCAGCGTCGCGCCCTGCCAGGTCGCGTTGAACGGCGATAGCGACGCGATGCCGTCCGCGAGGGCGACGCGTCCGGTCGCGGCGACCGGCGGCAGGTCCGCCCACGCGGCCGTCGCGTCCCGCAATTGCAGATCGCCGGACAGGCGCGGACGCGCGAGCGAGCCCGCGGCCGCGACGCTGCCGGTGATGCGGCCCCGCAGCGCGAGCGGCAGGTCGTCCTTCGCGGCGCTGGCGGCGCCGCCGGCGGACGCGGCGGGCGTCGCCGCCGGACGCGCAAGACGCAGGAACGGCTCGATGTCCTGAAGTGCGGCGTCGACTGTCAGCGTCAAGCCGTCATCGCCCGCATCGACTTCGCGGATTGCGCCGGCGACCGTGACGCGGCTGTCCGCGCCGATCGTCAGATCGAGGGCGTCCGCGCTGATGCGGCGGCTTGCGTACTGCACGCGCGCCGGCTGGCGCAGCGCGATCGGCGTTCGGTCGACGGTCGCGGCGAACTGGCGCAGGTCGGCGTCGATGGCGAGCGCGGTGGTGTCCGCGAGGGGACCGGTGATGACGAAGCGGGCGGTGAGCGTGCCGGCGACGGGCGGCAGCGTCTTCTGCTGCGCGGGCGGAATCAGGCGGGCGAGGTCGGTGTTCGCGGCGTCAACGGTGACGTTGAGCCGGTAAGGTGACGCGATGCCGATCGTGCCCTGCGCGGACGCCCGGTGATCCGGCGCGCGCGCATTGAGCGTCGCCACGTCATTCGCCAGCGCCACCGTTCCATCGACTTGCCCGATCGCGATGTCGTCATAGACCAGATCACGCGCCGCCAGCGTCACGTTGGCGACCGGATGCGCGATCGTGCCGGACGCGGATCCGGTGATCGTCGCGTCACCGGCGACAACCGGCGTTGCGTCCGCGGAATTCGTAGACGAGGTGGACGTTGAAGACGTCAGTCGGGCGAGGGTGGCGAGATCGCGCAGCGTGGCGGTGAACTGTGACGAGAAGCGGCCCGCGCCCGCGAAGGCGTACGTCCCGGACGCGGCGAGCTCGTTGCGCCCGGCGCTGGCGGTGAGCTGTCTGACATTCGCGCGCGCGCGAGTGACGTCGCCTGTCGCCTTCAACGCGAGCGTCTGGCCGGGCAGATCCGGCGAGCGGACGTCCCGCGCGTCGACGCGCAGTGCCGCCGCCGGCTGGCCAATCGTGCCGGAGAGGACGGCGTCCGCCCGCAGGTCGCCTTCGATGTCCTTCCGCAGCGCCGCGGGCAGCGCGACGCCCGCGCGCGTCAAGGTGGATTGCAGATCCGCCAATCGCGCGACCACCAGCCGCGCGTCGCCGGTCAGCGTCGAGTCGAGCAGTGAAGACTTGGCCAGCACGCCGCGCGCGTCGCCGTCGAGCGCCACGCCGGAGAAGCGATGCGCATGATCGAGCGTCCAGCGACCGTCCGCCATCGCCAACCGCGCCCGTCCACTCAGCCCCTCGTCTGGCGCCCGCAGATCACTCGTGAGCGTTCCGGCCAGACGATCGAGCGTGTCCCATTGCAGATTCAGCGTACCGCCGGCCCGCGCGCGCAGCGGCGCCGGCAGGGTGACCGCCAGCCCGCGCAGGAGACGATCGACGTCGACATCGGTCCAGCGCAGCGACGCACGATTCGCGGCCTTTACATCCGCCGCGTCCTTGTTCGCGTTCGCGCCGCCCGCCGCTCCCGGGGTTGCGCTCACCGTCTCTGCGGACGTCGCGGCATCCGCGAGCACAAGATGCCCGCCGCCATCCACTCGTCCACCCGCCACCGTCATCTGCAGCGAGGACACGTCAACCGCGGATGCGTTTCCACTCGCCTGCACGCGGACGCTCGTGGCGTCGATACCTTGATACGTCAGACGATCGCTCGACACACTCGCGCGAAACGCCGGTTGCCCAAACGGACCGTTCACCTCCGCGTCGACTGTCGCGCGACCCGTGAGGTCCTGCAGTCCCGCCCAGCGTGCGAGCGCCGCGCCGTCCAGCGTGCCGCGCGCTTTGAGTGCAACCGACGGTTGCTTATCGAGCAACACGAGTTGACCAGACGAGCGCATGTCGCCTTCGGGAGCGGTGATGCGGATGTCGTCCAGGCGAAGCGCTCGACCGTCGAAGGCGAGGCCGCCAGTCAGGACACCGGTGGTTTCCCCGGATGCGGTGCGCAGGTGCAACTGGCCGGGCGCGAGTGCGCCGCCGATGCCGTCCGCGGGTGCGGGGGCAAGGACGAGCGTCAGGCCGCCGGCGGCAAAGGTCAGCGATCCGGTTGCGTCGCGGAAACTGACGGCGCCGTCGTTCAGCGCCACGCGGTCCAGCGGGAGTTGGTTGAGCGAAGACGAGGACGCGGCAGACGAGGGCGGCGTGGGCAGGTTCAGCGTGCCGTCCGCGGCCTGGGCGAGTGTGACGCGCGGCCGATCGGCTTCGATGTTCTGCAGGGCGAGCGATCCGGTGACGGCGCGCCAGGGCAGATCGACGCGGAGGCGGTCCGCGGTCAGGAACGGCTGGTCCGGTCGATCGACGGGCGCCAGCGTGACGTCGTTCAGCGTGACGTCGAGGGTGAACAGGTTGTAGGAAAGATGGCCGATGCGGGCGTCGATGCCGTAGGCGTCGCGGGCGTAGGCGATGGCGCGATCGCGGACGCGGGATCTGACGAATCCGCTGTGCGCGACGAACAGCGCGATGACCAGGAGGAGGACACACGCCGCCGCGCCGCGCCTCACCCAGGGTTGTCGCCAGACTCGCATGTCTTTTCGCAGTCTATCAGGCACGCGCGCGGCGTCCATGTGTCGTAGCGACGTTTCATCTTGACCGACCAAATTGGTCGGATATAGACTGCTGTGTGCAAAGTGCGAACGGTCTCAAGAATGGGCCGTGGATGGGAGTCTCCGAGAACGCCATGCCTCAGAATGATGCCGCTACGTATGAAGTGCTCGCCGAGACGGGCGACATTTCGGTCTATCGCTGCGATCAAGGCTGCCTGCACCTGCAGGTCGGCAATTTGAATCTGCGGCTGGAAGACTCGGAGTTCGAAGAACTGGTCGCGGTGATCTCGGCGGCGTCGCTCCGCACCGGCCCGGTGCGTGTGATGCCCGCGCCGCGGTTTGGCCGCGTCCAGTAACGCACGTTCGTCGTGCTCGTCCAGCGAGCGGCACCTGGCAGCGCCACGCCATCCGGCGACCTGAGCCGGAGTGCATTTGGACGCGCGGGCGCTTCAATGGCGAGCGGCCACTCGTCCGTTCGCGCGCGGCCGCGCGGCCGCGCCGACGACTTTATCGCTCATCCGCTTCCGCAGGCGTCGCCGGCGCACCCGTTCGTGCGCCGCACGGGCGTCAGGCGCACGCATTCATGCACGCTGGGCGAGCGATCAGGTGCGATCACGCCTTGCCGAGCGGATACCCTTCGTAGATCAATCCCTGCTCCGTCGAATACAGGCTGTAGCCGCACGCATCGGTCCGATCCTTCATGAGCGCGGCGTAGCCGTCGGGCGACAGGACGAAGCGGATCTCGAAGCCTTTGACGTCGGGGACGGGTAACGCCAGTTTCTCGACCGGCATGAAGCGGCCGCCTTTGGCTTTGGCGAGATGCTCCATCGTGTTGATGGCGCGCATGTAGCTGACGGCCTGCTGACGCCGCTGGCGTTCGGAGGCCGATTCACGGTCGCCGTGCAGGCAGGCGTTCGCGGGCTGCGTGGACGCCACCGGCGCCGGTTGCATCGTCTTTGGCGCGCGTGGCATGTCGACCGCGCTCACGAACGCCGCCGCCAGACCCGCCGTCAAGATACTCGTGGTCGCACTGTGCACGTCCGCCTCCTGAAAGACCATCACCGAACGAATAGATCTGTCGCCGATGGGTCCTTAGACGTGAGCCGCGCGCGTTCGGCCGGCGGCCCGATGAAGGTGGACCGGGATGAAGGCTCAGACGCGGACGCCCGCATGGACCTCGATCGGCGATCCGTCCGCGACGAAGACCGAGCGCGGCTCGCCGTGCAGGAACGGCACGAAGTCCTCTCCGTACATCGCTGAAACGTCAACCTCGCACTGCCACTCGCGCGCGCTCCAGACCTGCCACCGTGGATGCGCGACGCGATATTCGAGCGTCGCCGACTCCCGGCCGTCGCGACGTCGCTGCCGCGTGTAACCCCAGTAGTGTTCGGTGATGAACTCCGCCTCGGAGCCGTCCACGAGCGGCGCCGCCGCGCCTTCGACGCGCGCGCCGATCGTCTGCCAGCGATCCCGATAGCGCCACGCGTAGCGATGCCAGCGTCCGTCCGGACCGTCCGTCTGTTCCACGCGCATCGGACAGGTGATGTAGGGCTCGCCGTAGAGCGTCCGCGCCACCCACGTCACGGCGCGTCTCGGGACGACCTCACGCACGAAGACCACGCCGCGACGCCATTCGTTTCCCGCGCGGCGTCGGACGTAGAACCGCAGGTTGACCTCGGGAAAGCTCGTATGGAAGGGGACCGCGCAGCCGAGCACGCGGACGCGCGTGAACCGGAATCCGACGAGGCTGACGTAGTGGCGGCCGCGCCACTCGTCCAGTTCCGTGCCGGCCGGCACGCGCGGCTGCAGGATCGCCGGGTCCACTTCGTAATTGAGCAGGACGAGGTCGTGCCAGCCCGCGCGAAGAAACGGGCGTTGCCCCTCGTCTGGCCTGGCACTCGCGTCACGCATCGCGTCGCTCGTCTTTCCTGGCAGTTTCGGCGGAGGTGCCGGCCTGAGCCGGTCCCGCCGATCTTGTCACATTCCTGAATGAAGGAGCCTGACGTGTCCAATCCCACTCGCATCCACACCAGCCTGCTCGCCCGCGTCGAGAAGCGCGCGCTCATCTGGATGGCCGAACGGCTGCCGCCGTGGGTGTCGTCCGATCGCCTGACGCTGCTCGCGCTGCTCGCGATGGCGGGCGCCGGCGCGGCGTTCGCCGCCGCCCGCTGGTCGCCGCCCGCGCTGTTTCTCGTCATCGCGGCGCTGGCGGTGAACTGGTTCGGCGACAGCCTGGACGGCACGCTCGCCCGCGTCCGCCGGCAGGAACGTCCGCGCTACGGCTTCTACGTGGATCACGTCCTCGACATCGTCGGCACCTCATTCCTGCTGATCGGGCTGTCCGCGTCCGGGTTGATGTCCGCGACGCTGGCCTTTGGCGTGCTGGTGGCCTACCTGCTGGTGGCGGCGGAGGTGTTCCTGGCGACGACGGTGCGGGGGGAATTCCGGATGTCGTTCTTCGGCATGGGGCCGACGGAACTGCGGATTGTACTGGCGGTGGGCGCGCTGCGCGCGTTCATCAACCCGTACGTCGACTGGGGCGCGCTCGGCACCTTTCGTCTCTTCGATGTGGGTGGTGTGGCGGCGATCGTCGGACTCGGCGTCGCGCTGATCGTGTCCGCCGTGCGCAACACGCGCGCGCTGTATCTGGCCGAGCCCCTGGAGTCGACGTTGCTGGAGTCGAAGCCGATGTGAATGGTGCGCGAGTGGGGGGACACGCGGCACGCGAGGCGCGGACGGACGGGGTGTTGGGTATCGCGTCTGCGCTCAGCCCTGCTCGATCTCGATCTCCACGCCGCCGATGGCGCGCGCGATGATGTTGTAGAACGACGCGCTGACGAAGCTGAGGATGAACGCGATGCCCGCCGTCATCAGCGGCGCGACGACGATCCACGTCAGACTGACGACCTCGCCGAGTTGCAGCAGCCAGCGGATCAGCGCGAGGGCGGCGACGAGCATGGCGATCGTGCCGTAGACGGCCGCGAACACGCGCGCGACCGAGAAGGGATCGACTTTCTTGACGATCATCGTGGTCCTCCGGGCTCGTTCACTGAAGATTCGTCCGACGGATTGAGATCCTTGCGCAGGCGGCGGAATTCCTCCTGCAGCCGTGACAGCTCCTCGTCCGACATCTCTTCGAGATCGACGAGGCTCGTGCGCGCGCCTTCGAGGCACTTGAGCAGCTCGTCCAGCTTCAAGTGCATGGCGCGGGCGTCACGATTCTGCGTGTTCTGGATCAGAAAGACCATCAGAAACGTGACGATGGTCGTGCCGGTGTTGATGACGAGCTGCCACGTGTCGGAATACCCGAACGCTGGTCCGGTGATGCCCCAGATGATCACGACCGACGCGGCGGCGATGAACGTCCAGGGCGAGCCGGTCCAATGAGCCGCGCGCTCGGCGAAGTGGCGGAATTGCTCCTGCACGACGATCACCTCGTCTTTTTCTTCCCGATGGGTTTCGTTCCGGCGTTCTTGCCGGGTGCCGACGCCGTCTTCTTCACGGACGCGGCGGCCGCGCGGGCGTTCGTGGCGTTCACGCGCTTCACGCCGCCGCGTGACGGTGCTGGCAACGTCGGCTTCGACGCGGCCGGCTTCTTCGGCGATGCCGGCCGCAGTGCGACGGGCCGCAGTGCGACGGGGATCACCAGCTTCAGGCCGCTCAGGCGATCCGAGAAGCTCATCACCTTGACGTCGACGAGGCCCATCGCCTTGGCGGCCGCGCGCACGTCATCCTCGCGCAGCGTCTTCTGGCCTTTCGGCCAGACCGTCCAGATCGCGCCGTTCGGGACGATCGTCTCACGAAGCGCCGCGAAGCGATCGAGATCCGTCCGCGCGGTGACGCCGACAATGATGATGTCCGACCGGGGGCGCGCCTTGCCCGCGGATACGGTGACGTCGAGCGCCGACAGTTCCTGCAGGAACGTCTCATCGTCCACGGACAGGACGGACACGAGATGACCCGGCTTGACGCCGATCTTCTCGAGACGGGATCTGGGGTAGCGGATCTTGAGCGCCCAGGCGTCGGCGGCGGCGCCCAGCTCGAACTCCACGGTCCCGGCCGGCGAGGTGACGGACAGGACGCCCCGGCGCGCGTCGACCGCCGAGACCTCGGCGAGCGGAATCTTCAACTGGAACTCACCGGAAAACGTCAGCGCGTGCGGTTCCAGGTACGCACGTCCGGTCGACGTCCGGCGTCCGCTCTTCACCTGGCAGGTGGCTTCCTGTCCCATCTCGTCCTCCTTCGGGCGTGATGCTTTATATATGATTCCAGAATGCAAGTGGAACCCGTCACCCTGGAAGGCGCGCACGTCCGGCTCGAACCGTTGACGCTGGCGCACGTCTCCGGACTGTGCGCGGTCGGTCTGGACGCGGACCTGTGGCAGTGGATTCCGCAGCCGGTCCGGACGCCGGAGGAGATGCAGGCCTATGTCGCGCAGGCGCTGGACGAGCGGGCGGAGGGACGGTCGATGCCGTTCGCGACGATCGAGCGGGCGACCGGGACGATCGTCGGCAGCACGCGGTATGGGAACATCGACCTGGCGAACCGTCGCGTCGAAATCGGCTGGACGTGGATCGGTCGGCCGTGGCAGCGGACGGCCGTCAACACCGAGGTGAAACTGTTGATGCTGTCGCACGCGTTCGACGCGTTGGGGTGCATCCGGGTGGAACTGAAGACGGACCGGCTGAACGAGCGCTCGCGGAATGCGATCCGGCGGCTGGGGGCGTCCGAGGAAGGGACGCTACGGCAGCACATGGTGACGGCGGGCGGACGGTTGCGCGATACGGTGTACTACAGCATCCTGGATGGGGAGTGGCCAGAGGTACGGAGCCGGCTGCAGGATCGCCTGCGTCCGCCTGCGTGAGGCGGTTAACCGGATCGCGTGTGCCGGGGTCGACTCAACGGCTCGACCCCCAACGGCTTGGCAAGGGGGGCTCGGCAGGGGGGAGTGGCAGCCGCTCGACAGGAGGGCTCGACAGGGGGGAGTGGCTGGAGTCCGACGGGGTCGCTGCACATCCGCGTGGCGGTGTCTTGTCTGTCTCAGAGCGGACGGTGACCGGTCGAGGGCCGGTTCAAGCCCGCCACTCCAGCGCTGTCAGCCTGTGGCTGGTCACGAAGCCCAGCCGGTTGGTCCCATATCTATTGCGGTAGTCGGCTCGGCACGCATGATGAGGTTGTACCGAACAATCGTCAGCGGCCTGCGCCCGCGCGGGTCGCGTCGTTCGAGCATGGGGAGGTCCCCAATCGCTCGTTGTTCTGGCTTTTGGTTCTGGCTATGTGGGGAGCACCGGATCGACAGCGCCAGCCACCCGCGTTTCCTCCCGCCGGCGATCGCTGGTGGTGGGTGCTGACGCTCGGCCTGGTCGTCGGGTTGCTCCTCTACCTGTCCAGACATTTCCTATAGGACGCTCGCAGGCCGCCTGCGCCCAGGGTCGTGACGATCATCAGCCGCCGTTCCTCGGACTCGCGCACCCCCTGGCAGCAATGGGAGTGGATGCTGACCGCGCTGGCCGGCCTCAGTCTGGTCACGGCGATCCACATCCTCCTGTCGTACTACGGGCGTGGCATCCGCGTCAGCGTGCGCGAGGCGCTGTTCTCGGGCGTGGCGACGTGGTATGCCTGGGCGCTGCTCGCGCCGCTCGTCTTTCAGCTCTGCCGGCGGTTTCCCTTCGAGGCGGCGACGTGGCGCCGCTCGTTTCTGGTCCACGTGCCCGCGTCGCTGGCGTGCGGCGGCCTGTATAGCCTGGCGCGCTGGGCGGCCAGCTACGTCCCCTGGGTGGACGCGCGTCCCTCGCCCTACCTGTTCTGGTTCGTCTCGCACTTCTACGTCTGGTTCCTGTCCTATTGGCTGCTCGTCGGACTCGATCAGGCGCGCCACAACTATCAGCGGTTCCGCGAGCGCGAGCTGCGCGCGTCCCAGTTGGAGGCCAAGCTCGCCCAGGCGCAACTGGAGGTGCTCAAGATCCAGTTGCACCCGCACTTCCTGTTCAACACGCTTCACGCCATCTCGACACTGATTCACAAAGATCCGGACGCGGCGGACGAGATGGTGGCGCAGTTGAGCGACCTGCTCCGCATGACGCTGGCGAGCATTGGCGTCCAGGAAGTGCCACTCCGCCAGGAGATGGAGTTCTTGCAGCGATATCTGGATCTGCAGCAGATGCGGTTCCAGGATCGTCTGCATGTGGATCTGGACGTCCCGCGAGATCTGCTCGACTCGCAGGTCCCCAACCAGATCCTGCAGCCGCTGGTCGAAAACGCCATCCGGCATGGCGTGGACGCCCGGTCGGAGCGCGGCGTAATCGCGATTGGCGCCCGGGCGACGGAACACACGCTCTTCCTGACCGTCAGAGATGATGGGCCAGGCATTGACCGCCAGGCGATGGCCGATTCTGTCCGTGACGGACGCGGCATCGGTCTGGCCAACACCCGGGCGCGGCTCCGCGAGCTGTACGGTCCTGCGTCCACGTTACAGCTCGCCAATCATCCTGAGGGGGGCACACTGGTGACGCTGTCCATTCCTTTGCGGCGTGCGGCACCGCTTGGAAGTGAACGATCGAGGATTGCATCATGATGCGCACACTAATCGTAGATGATGAGCCCCTGGCCCGAGAGCGGCTGCAGACGCTGCTGCGCCAGGAGCCGGATATTGAACTCATTGGCGAATGCGCCGACGGGCGCGACGCCGTCAGCACCATCGAGTCGAAGGCGCCGGATCTGGTCTTTCTCGATATCCAGATGCCAGGCGTCGACGGCTTCGGCGTCCTCCAGGCGCTCGAACACCGTCCGCTGCCCGCGGTCATTTTTGTCACCGCGTACGACCAGTACGCCTTGCGCGCGTTCGACGTCCACGCCGTTGACTATCTGCTGAAGCCGTTCACCGCCCGTCGCTTCCAGAAGGCGCTCTCGCGCGCCCGCGCGGAGCTGCAGCGTGAAGGCGGCCAGTCAGGCCTCGAACGGCGCCTGATGGACATGATCCAGGACCTCGGCGGCGACAAGCGTCAGCCCAAGCGCATCGTCGTCAAGTCGTCGGGACGGGTATATTTCCTGAAGGTGGACGAGATCGACTGGATCGAAGCTGAAGGCAACTACGTGCGGTTGCACGTCGGTCCGAACTCGCACCTCCTGCGCGAGACGATGAAGGGGATGGAAGCGGCGCTCGATCCGGATCGGTTCATCCGCATCCACCGCTCGACGATCGTCAATACGGAGCGCATTCGCGAGCTGCAGCCGCTCTTCCACGGCGAGTACGCGGTGATCCTGCAGGACAGCACGCGTCTGGTTGCGTCGCGCGGACCCGAGAACCGGTTGCGGAAAATGCTCGAAGCCGCCACCGTCCGCTAGCGTGACTGACGCCCGTCGGATCGCGTCCCTCCGGCGGGCTGGTCGTGCAGTAACGTCCTGCTCGTGCGCTCGTCCGTGCGTCCCGCGCGCGAGCCCTTGTTGATTCGCGCATCCCCGTGTGCGCGGATTCGGTTGGTGCGGCCAATCCCGAAGCGCTTTTTGCTAGACTGAGCGCCATGTCTTCCCTAGGCGTTGGCCTCGTCGGTATCGGCTGGTGCGCGGCCCAGCACATCAAAGCCTTCATCAAGAATCCACACACCCGCGTTGTCGCGCTCTGCGGACGTGATGTGGAGCGCGTCAAGCAGACCCTCGCGAAGAACGAGATCACGCTGCCAGGCGATGTCCGCATCACCACGGACTACAACGATCTCGTCTCGGCGAAAGACATCGACATCATCTCGATTGCGACGCCGAACGACCTGCACGCGGCCGAAGCGGTCGCCGCGGCGAACGCCGGCAAGCACCTGCTGATCGAGAAGCCGACCGGCATGAACGAGGCGGAGTTGATCGCGATCCGCGACGCCGTGAAGCGGAGCGGCGTCCGCACGATCGTGTCGTTCGAGCTGCGCTACAACTCGCTGCTGAAGTTCATCCACTGGTTCCGCGAGAGCGGTCGGCTCGGCGAGGTCCGGTTCGCGCGGGCGCATTATCTGTCGCGCGTCACCGACTGGTATGCGGGCTGGGACTGGTGTCGCACGACGAAGGGCGGCGGCAGTCATCTGCTGGCGGCCGGCTGTCACGCGGTGGACGCGCTCCGCTGGTGTTCGGGGCTGGAGGTGGCGGAAGTGAGTGCGTATCACACGCACTTCACGGAAGGCTACGAGTGGCCGACGACGATTGACGTCAACGTGAAGTTCCAGGGCAAGGCGCTGGGACACGTTACCAGCTCGACGGACCTGATGATGCCGTACACCTTCGGCATCGAAGTCATGGGGGACAAGGCGACGATCCGCGACAACCAGATCCTGTGGAAGGACCACGAGATCGATCTGGAAGAGCTGCGGGCCGCGCAGCCGTTCACGGACGTCACGCTGCACCCGTCGACGTACGGCTCTGCGAGTCAATCGATCCGCATCGACTGCATCATGCCGGACTCGGTGGACGTCGATCACCATCCGTTCCAGGCGGAGATCGACGACTTCGTGGACGCGATCCTGCAGAAGCGCGAAACGATGCTGAACGTGTTCGACGCGCAGAAGACGATGGAGATCTGCCTGGCCGCGGACAAGTCCGCGTCGCTGAACGGCACCCCGGTCAAGCTCCCGCTGATCGCGTAAGGCGTCAAGGCGGCGTGCTCCTCGCACGCCGCCCACTCCTCGCATCCTGCTCCTACAGGTCCGCCGACGCGGACGTCGGCATCAGCAGCCTCCCGTCACGCTGCCGTCCGGAAGGTAGCAGACGCAGCCTCTCTTGAGAAAATCGACACCGCAGGTGCCGCCTGCCGCAGCGCATTCAAACATGATCGCGCAGTGATAGGTGGCGGGTCGGGTACCGTCGGGTGTGGTCGCGTGTGAATCCGCCGAGACGATGCCGAGTGCGGCGACCAGGGTCAACAGACGCAGTGAAGCTCGAAGGGCGTGGCGCGGCATACGTCACCTCCTGGCACAGATTGATGCGTTGATGAGATTGTCAGCGTAGTGCGCTCCGTCGCACGGCGCATGCGCTGTTCATGCTTGTCAGTGCGTCCGCGCGAACAGTGCAATGACGTCCGGTGACGGCATCAACAGCCTCCGATCACCTGGCCGTCAACCAGGCAGACGCAGCCCTCTCCTCCAGGACCTGGAGCACAAGTGCCGATGCCAAAGCAGTCAGGCGATGGCAAACAGAGCGCCCTGGCCTGGGGTTCGGTGGAGACGAAGGTCAGTGCGCCGACCAGCGTCAACAGGCACAGCGCGGAGCGGAGAACACGGCGGGACATGGTGAACCTCCTTGCGAGTTGAAGGACGCGAGGGGAAAGCGGCCTCGACGCAAGCCGGCCGCGAGGATGCTGCGGCGCGGTGGTACGCCCTTGGGCTTCGAGCTTAGTGCGATCCGTACCGTGACGAGCGCGTTGTTCGTTTATGCGAGCGAGTGATGCGCGCGACAGCGCGACAGTCACCGCGAGTTGCGTGCGCTGGAAGTGGCGCGGGCGACGTTCCTGCGTCGACGCGATCGGGCGGGTGCGGAGGCGTGTGTGCGGACGAGTGTCGTCGTGGCGAAGGCAGAATGCGACGGGCGGGAGCCGTGGTAACGGCATCCCGCCCGTGTGGCGTGTGTAAGACGCGCGAGCCGTCTAGAACGCGTAGCGGACGCCGAGCCGCACGACGCGCGGCGCGACGATCTGCGTCGCGTTGTTGGCCGTCCGCGACAACTGATTCGTGACGCGGCCCAGCACCGTGTTGGCGTTCGCGACGTTGAAGACGTCGACGTAGCCGCTCAGGCGCTGCGTGCGGCCGAACCGGAAGTCCTTCGCCAGCCGCAGGTCGAGCTGATAGAAGTTGTCGTACCGCTCCGTGCCGTACTGCTTCACGATCAGGTTGACGTCGCTCAGTCCGCCCTGCCGGCTCTGAATCAACATCGTCCTCACGAACGGCACGCCGTCGCGCGCGTTGAAGAAGCCGGACACCAACACACCGTACGGCAGCTCATACGCCGCGGACAGCTTCGCCACCCACCGCGTATTCAGCGTTCCCGTCTGCTCGCCGTCCTGCTGCGACACGTTCGTCGGATCCTGGAACGCATTCGGGCTGTCGTAGTGAATCGTCGTGTCGTTCAGTACGACGCTGCCCTGCAGCATCCAGCGATCCGTGAACCGCTTCCGCGCCGTGAACTCGAGGCCGTGATAGCGGCGCACGAAGTCATAGTTGCGCAGCAGCGTGCCCGCCGGACGCGTGAGGCCGGACCGCAACTGGTAATACGTCGCCGTGTAGTTGGACTCGTCGCACGAGCCGTTGCCGCAGTTCCCCGTGAAGACGACCGGCACGAAGTCGTCCGACGTCAGCCCGAGGAAGAACGTCGAGCTCTGGTTGTGCAGCTTCTTGTAGATGTAGGTGGCCGACACCGCGAAGTTCGGCATCAGCTCGTGCTCGAGCGTCGCGAGGATTTCGTCCGTCTTGTCGTTGCCGAGATTCGGATCCACCTGGTTCGGCGACACGAGCGAGGACGGATCGTCGAAGTTGTAGTTCGCGAAGCTCAGGATGCGCGACAGGTCAAGCTCGTTGCGCTGCACGAGCGTATCGCCGTTCGCGTCGTTCCAGGCGTAGCGCAGCCGCGACGCCGCGACCGGGTTGATCTGACCCGCGCCGTCCGCGCCCAGGCCGAAATAGCGCGCGACGTTGGCTTTGATGACCGTCCGGCCCTGGCCGCTGAGATCGTAGGTGACACCGAGACGCGGTGACACGTCGAAGAACGAGAGGCCCGTGTCCGCGCCGCCAAAGGAGAGCGCCGGCAGCAGGTCCGGCACGATGGAGTTCGCCGCGACCGCGGACGGATTCGCCCTGTCGTCCCAGTAATCGCCGCGCACGCCGACGTTGATCGTCAGGTGGCCGCGGCGGTAGCTGTCGTTCAGATACAGCGACCAGTTGGTCATGTCGCGCGACGTGAAGCTGTCGCGGCGCAGGTCCGCGCTCGCCGGCACGCCGTTGGTGAAGCGCGCCGTGACGTCGCCGCCGTAGTGCTGCTTGAAGTCAATCGGCGTGGACCGGTACGACGTGCCGAACTTGAACGTGTGATCGCCGCCGAACAGGTTCGCGCCGAGGTAGTTGCCGTCGAGCCGCACTTCGGTCGACGGGCGGATATTCTCCTGACGCTGGCCGGAGCGATAGCTGATGCCGGTGCCCGCGTCGAACGCGCCCTGCACGTCCGTCAACTCGGGTGAGGTGAAGTCGAGCGTGAACTCGTTCTGGTTGTATGTGAACCGGCCCTCGAACATCAGGCGGTCGTTCGCGATCCACTGATGGTCCGCCTGATACAGGCCGCCGGGCGACGTCTGCTTGAACGCCGCTTCGATGCGCGTCAGTGGACCGACGTCGCGTGCGTTGCGGTTCTTCGTCGAGTAGTTGTAGTAGAACGACGACTTGTGGTTCGACGCCCACTGGTAGGTGAGCTTCGCGTTCGTGTTGATCAGCTCCGTATCGTCGCGTTCGAGGCTGTCGATATCGTCCGGATCCGTCGCGCCCGGCTTCAGGAAGCCGATGACGCCGACGCCGATGTCCTGCCGGCCGACGGCGCCCCAGAAGAACGCCTTGTTGCGCACGAGCGGCCCGCCGATTTCGACGCCATACTCCTTGATGTCCTTGATCGGATTCCCCGCGCCCGCGCCCTGGTCGCGCAACTCCTGCGTCGAGTTGTCGCCCTGCAGCGAGTCGTCCACGTAGAACAGGCGTCCCGATCCCTTGAAGATGTTCGAGCCGCTCTTGGTCACGAGGTTGATGCTCGCGCCGCCCGACTGCACCGACGCGTCGCCGCCGCCCGTCTGGATCTGGATCTCTTCGAACGAGTCGAAATCGAAGTACATCGGCGATCCGCCCGCGCTCATGTCGGTCACGGTCGCGCCGTTCAGGTTCCACTGCTGGTTCGCGCCGCTGCCGTGCGCGATGAAGCTCGATTGCTGGCCCGATTCGCTGCCGCCGACGTTCTGCCGATCGAGCACCATGCCCGGCATCTGTTCGAGGATGACCCACGGGTCGCGCGCCGACGGCAGCTTCTCCAGCATCTCCTGGTTGAAGGTCGCGTTGAGGCTCGTCGACTTCGTGTCCACCACCGGCGTCACGCCGGACACTTCCACCGTTTCCTGCACCGCCGACACCTGCAGCGCCGGACTGATCTCCGCGCTGAACGCCGTCTCGACGCGCACGTCGCGATGGATATGCCGGTTGAAGCCGGCCAGCTCGAAGGTCACGGCGTAGACGCCGATGGGAATATTCGGAAACCGGTAGCTGCCCGAATCCGTCGTGACCGCCGACTGCGGCTGAATGAGAACAGGACTTTCCAGTGTGATCGTGACGCCCGGCAGCGCGGCGCCGGAACTGTCGACGACCTTGCCGAAGATCTCACCCGACTGCGACTGTGCCTGCGCCGGGCCGACGCTCGCGATCGCGAACAGCCCCACCAGCGCCCATGCGCCGGCTTTCACGCGCAACGGCACTCCTCCCCGTGTATGCATGCGTTCCTCCCTCAATCCATCCCAGAGCGTGCGTAGGTAACGACTTCGGATATCGCAAGCCGCGCGCCCGAAATCGATCCGATGTGTATGGAAGTGATGGACGGCCACGCCAGTGAGATGAGCGGCGTTCCCAGGGATGCAGGAGGTCGATCCGCGGCGACACGGTCGGTGTCTCGATGTGTCTATCTGGTACCGATCCTCGGATTCTTGGATCTAAAATCCAAGCTCGCACCAATATCGTCGAGCCCCGAGATCTCTCTCTCCTGATCTGTAGCGCCTCGTGTGGGTTCAACACGATCTTTCTGGTGCTGACGGTCGCTCCTCGCCTTGACGAACGCGGGACGCGGGTCTAACGTCAAAGAGACCACGAACACAGATGATGGCGGCGGTTGAGGGCGCGTCCGTGTGGACGAAACCGGCCCTTCGCGGCAGCACGGCGGCATCGGCGGATGACCGTCGGATTCTCGAGAGAGGAGACCTCATGGCATCGCGCGTACGCGGTCTGAGATGGCTGGCGGTTGTCACGCTCGGGGTGTTGTGGAGCTTCAGCGTCGCATCGGCCCAGGTCACGACGGGGGAAGTGACCGGGCGCATCGCCGACACGCAGGGCAAGATAGTTCCTGGCGTGAACGTGACCGCCACCAATGCCGGCACCGGTCTGGTCCGTAGCGTCACGACCAACGATGCCGGCGAGTACACGCTGGCGCAGCTTCCGCCAGGGACGTACACCCTGAGCGCCGAGCTGACCGGCTTCCGCAAGTCCGTAGCCGAGAGCCTGCAAGTCAACGTCGGCTCACGACTCACGCTCAATTTCGACCTGGAGATCGGCAACCTGACCGAAGTGGTCCAGGTCAGCGCGGCATCCGCGCAGATCGAAACCACCAAGTCCGACATCAGCGGTGTCGTCACGCCCGAGGACATCCAGAATCTGCCGATCATCAACCGCACGTTCGCGAATCTGTCGACGACCATGCCCGAGGCGCGGCCGGCCGGGAACTTCGATCCGACCAAGACGCGCACGGGGAACGTGGCCATGAGCGGCGGCGACGGGCGTCAGCTCGACGTCAACGTCGACGGCGGCGACAACAAGGACAACGTCGTCGGCAGCCTGCTCCAGAACTTCGCGTACGAATCCATCCAGGAATTCCAGGTGCTCCAGCACCGGTGGACGGCCGAAAGCGGCCGCGCCGTCGGCGGCGTCGTCAATGTGGTGACGAAATCGGGGACGAACGACATGCATGGATCGTTCTTCACCAACTTCCGCAACCGCAAGACGCGCGCGATGGACTTCTTCGAGAAGCAGCTCGACGCGGCCAATCCCGCGTTCGAGAAGGCGGAGTTCGATCGCCGCGAGCTGGGAGGATCCGTGGGCGGCCCGATCCGCCGCAACCGGCTCTTCTTCTTCGGCGCCCTCGAGCACTTCCGCGAGGACCAGAACAACCTCGTGACCGCGAATGCGCTGACGCAACTGGGCCGCATCCCCGGCATCAACGCCATCAACGCGATCCCGACGCCGTACCGCGACACGCTGGCGACGGTGAAGGTCGATCACCAGTTGACGCCGACGCAGCTCATGTTCTACCGGTTCTCGTCCCAGGTGAACGAATCGCCGAACGACCAGGTGGCTGTGCCGGCGACGACGGATCTGAACGGCGGCAACACGAACGACAACAAGATCTACAGCTTCGTCGGGCATCACACCTGGACGATGTCGGCGAACAAGCTGAATCAGTTCTCCTTCCACTATCAGAACTTCAAGAACGAGATCCTCGGCGTGACGGATCAGCCGAACCTGGTCTTCCCGAGCGTGCAGACCGGCGCGAACGTCAACACGCCGCAGCAGACGACGGAGCGCAAGTTCCAGTTCCGGAACGACTTCACCTGGCAGCGCGACGCACACAGCCTGAAGCTGGGTGTCAACTACATCCACACCGAGCTGGGGGGATTCTTCTTCTTCGGCAGCAAGGGCTATCAGCTCACGTTCTTCGACGACCCGGTGACGATCGCGACCAACACGGCGCTCTATCCGCAGGGGTTCGCGACGCCCGGCGCAATCCGTCAGTTGACGTTCTCCGACGGCGAAGCCAGCCATGATCAGACGTTCCATCAGGTCGCGCTCTACCTGCAGGACGACTGGCGGCTCAACTCCAAGCTGACGATGAACGTGGGCCTGCGGTGGGACGTCAACGCGAACCTGCTGACGGACCAGACCAACAACCGCACGGTGCGGCTGCTGCAGCAGTTGAACGATCCGCGCGCGCAGGAGATCGTCGGCGATCCGGATCGCCTGAGCCGATCGACCCCGAGCTGGAAGGAATTCCAGCCGCGTATTGGCTTCGCGTGGGACCCGCGCGGTGAAGGCAAGATGGTCATCCGCGGCGGCTACGGCGTGTTCTACGATCAGATCTTCCAGAATCTGACGCTGTTCTCCTTCGCGCAGAGCACCGAGCAGATCTACACGACGATCATGAACCTGACTAACAGCGCCGTGGGTCAGGGGCAGCTCGCGAACTACCGGTTCGGCGTGGATCCCCTGCCGGCGCCGCCGGCGCCGGACTTCACGAACATTGCCGTCGGCGGATTCGGCCGCGTCAACGATCCGGGCTTCCAGGATCCGTACGTGCAGAAGGCGTCGATCGGCTTCCAGCAGGCGCTGAACGATCGCTGGACCGTGTCCGCGGACGTCGTCCACACGCTGGGCATCCACGAGCCGCGCGTCCAGGTGATCAACCCGCGCATCCAGAGCGTCTGCGATCCCGCCTTCCCGGGATCGACGCCGGCCGATCCGCGCTGCGTCCGCGGCGCCAACACCCGCTACTTCGATCGGGCCTTCGTCGACGCGGGCCTCGGCGCCGGGCGTCTGGAGCAGATCAATCTGATCGGCGGCTCGAACCGCTCGCAGTTCAGCAGCCTGACGGGCACCGTGAAAGGCCGTCTGGGCAAGGGCCAGGTGTCGGTGAGCTACGTCCTGGGCAACTCGCGGTCGTGGGGCGGACAGCCGGTCGCGTCGTACACCGGGAACGGCATCGCGACGACACCGGAGAACCAGTTCAAGGAAGAGGAGTTTGGTCCGACGCGTATGGACGAGCGGCACCGCGTGGTGGCGAGCGGCTATTACGACTTCCCGTGGGGGCTGCAGCTCGCGTCGATCCTGCAGTTCGCCTCGGCGCGGCCGTACTCGCTCAACGCCGGCGTCGACATCGACGGCGACGGCCTGACCCAGAACGATCGCATCTGCGACGGCGTCGACCCGCGCGCGGTGTTCGACGTCCGCGGTAATTCGGCGGCGATCCTCGCGCTCAACACGCGCGGCTGCCGGCAGGTGCAGGTCAACAGCCAGCGCAGCGGCTTCATCGTCGATCCGGACGGATCGATTCGTGACGTGAGCGGCCGCTTCTTCAACGTCGACCTGCGCGTGACGAAGGCGATCACCTTCGCGGCGCGCTACAGCGTGAAGGTCTACGCGGACCTGTATAACGTCTTCAACACCGAGAACCTGGCGATCGGGAACCGGTTCGGCACGAGCGCGGCGACGTCGGCCGGCACGTTCATGCAGCCGTCCTCGCTGTTCGGTCCGGGCTTCGGTCCGCCCGTCGGCCGTCCGTTCACGGCGGTCTTCGGCGCGCGGTTCGAGTTTTAGGACCGTCCTCGCCGGGTCTGCACACGGGCGTTTCGTGGGCGCGGGGACATCTCTCCGCGCCCTTCTTGCGTACGGCGTCCTGGAACCGTGGTTTCCTTCATGCCGGTTTTCCCAGAAGTCTGGGTTTTCGCGGTTAAAGTCCCCTTCGCGTCTTGCCGATACCTTGGACTCCAGGAGGAGTCCGCCCGCTCCCCGGCGCAGGACGCCACCATGAGCCAAGACCGATCTGCCGATCTGCATCCGGGGATTCCCGTGGCCGCTGGCGGGGATCGCCGTGCCGCCCCCCGGTATGCCGCCGCGCTGCTGGGAGACGTCAACGCGCGGTTGTCCGACGGCCGCGACGTCACGCTGGTCGACTTTTCCCGATGCGGAATCCTGATAGAATCTGACGCGAGGTTCCAGATCGGCACGCGCGCCACGGTGCGCATCGCGGCCGGCCGCGTCGAAGTGACGGCCGGCGGCACGGTCGTCCGGTCGCGGGTCAGCGGGATGTCCCGCGCGGACCTGCGCTACCAGACGGCCATCGCGGTCGACACGGATCTGGCCCTCCTCGAACGAGCGGTGCAGGAACCGCGGCATCTCCCTCCCCAGCCCCGCGCGACTGCCGTCAACGGTAACGGTAACGGTCACCACGGCCCCGGTCTGCCTGCATCGAGCAGCCCGGCGCCCTCACCGTCGACGGCGGAATCCATCCTGCAATTACTTGCGACGGCCGCCGGCGATCTCGGCGATCAACTGGATCCCGGCGAGTCGCCCACGATCAACGACTGGTGACGCGGACGCGCGGCTTTGCGCCGGCGCGCCTTACTCCACCACGCCGATCGGCGACCGTGCAGCAGATAGAGAGGTCATCGTGCGAGTGCTCTACGTAGCAACGGACTTGCGTGACGCGGACGTCCTGCAACAGGAAGTACGCCGCGGATCGCCCACACTCACGTTCGACGTGTGCGCCGGCGTGGCGGAGCTGCAGAACTGGACGGAACGGCAGCCGCCGTACGACGTCCTCCTGATGGACGCCAGCCTGTCCGAGCCGGAACAACTCCAGCTCATTCACTTCGTGCGCTCCCGTCATCTGCCGCTGCCCATCGTCGCGTTCGTCGCGCAGGGCGCGGCGCTGCCGACCGCCGCGCTCACCGCGGGCGCGGACGACTGCGTCGTTCGCCAGCAGAAGATGGGCGAACGCCTCGGCGCGACGCTGCGGCTCTCCGTCGAACGCTATCGCCTGCTCGCCAGCGCGATGCGCGAGAACGAGAAGCTGCGCCGCAGCGAAGCGCGCCTCCGCATCGTCATCGAGGCGCTGCCAGCCGGCGTCATCCTCGCGGATCCGACGGGCAAGATCCTCGCGATGAACCTCGCCGGCGCGATGCACTTCGGCGCGCCAGGTCCCCAGGACATGGTGGGCCGCAGCGTGTCGATGCTCGTCCGCCGCGAGGATCACGAGCACGTGACGGAGTTCCTCGAAAAGGTGATCGCCGGCGAAGAGCGGACGGTGTTCCTCACGCCGCTCGACGTCGAGCGCGCGCCGCATCAAGTGGCGTTGCAGGGCGTGTGCATCATGCGCGACGGCGACGGCGGTCCGCAGGTCGCCGTGCTCGGCGCGTTGAAGCGCGCGGAATCGAAGGCGCCGGGCGAGGACGATCTCGCCGCGCTGACCGCCGCCAAGGCCGACGCGGCGCACGCGCACGCCGCGCTGGACGAAGCCAGGGCCGCGCTCGCCGATCACGTCACCCGTCTCGCGGCGCTGGAACAGCACCGGCAGACCGCGGACACGCGCGCGCAGGCCGCCGAGTCGCAGAGTCAGGCGGACACAGCCACCGCCGTCGCCGAAGCCCGGCGCGCGGCGGATCTGGAAGCCAGAATCGCGTCCGTGCAAGCGGCCGCTCAGACCGCCGCGCAAACCGCCGACGCCGCCGCGCAAGAGGCGCACGCGCACGCCGCGTCGCTGGAGCTGCGGGCGCAGTCGGCCGAGGCGCGCATCCTCGATCTGATGGCCGAGGCGGACAGGATCCGCACGGATCTCAAGGCCGCGCAGGCCTCGCAGTCGTCCGCGGAGGACGTCAACAAGCTGCTGTCGGATCTCGGCGAGGAATGCCAGCGGCTGGAGCGCGAGCTCGCGCAGTCGCGCACGAAGCAGACCGAGGCGGAAACGCGCGCGCAAGAGAACGCGTCCGCGTTCTCGGCGTTGTCCGCGGAGCTGGAAGGCGCCAAGGCGCAACTGTCGTCGCTTGCGCAGGATCTCGATCGACAGCGCGAAGCAGCGACGCAGTTGCAATCCGTCCTCACGAAGCGGAGCGATGATGCGAGCGCGGCTGAAGCGCGGACGCAGGCACGCGTCGCGGAGATGGCGCAGGCGCACAAGGTCGAAGCCGATCGGCTGCAGCGGGCGCTGGATCAGGCGATCGCGCGCGAGGCGCAGGCGTCGCAGGCGCTCGCGACCGTCCGCTCGCAGGCGCCGCAGGAACAGCGTCAGCGGCGGCGTGGACCGGAGCGCGTCGGACAACTGGCGTCGGCGATGGCGACGGATCTCAACGCGGCCGTCGACAAGGTGGCGGAGGCGGTGCGCCGGTTCATCTCGGAAGTGCCGCAGGAGCTGGCCGCGCGCGAGCAGGCGGAAGTCGCCGTGCAGACGGCGCGGAAGGCGGGCGAGCTGGCCAAGCATCTGCTGAAGCTCAGCTCACGCTACATGACGCACACGGAAAGCATCGACCTCAGTCAGGTTGTCCGCGCGCAGGAGCCGCTGCTCCACCAGTTGCTGGGCGGCGACATCGAAGTCCACTTCGATCTGGAGAACGGTCTGCTGTCGTCCGAGCTGGACGCGCAGGAAGCCGGCCAGGTCCTGACGACGATTGCCGTCACCGCGCGGGACGCGCTCCCCCTTGGCGGCGTCCTCCGCATCGTCACCGGCTCGGGCCGTCCCGAGACGCCGGAACAGGCATCGCGCTACAAGAACGGACGTCCGCTGATGCTCGCCGTCACTGCGCAGGGCTACGGCATCCGTCCGGTGTCCAGCGCGACGTGCGAAGACGTCATCTCGCGCTGCGGCGGCCTCCTGTCGACGATCATCGAGCCCAACGTCGCCTGGACGCTGATCGCCACGCTGCCCGGCGACGCGCTCGAACCGCTCGCGCCGTCCCTGGACCTGACGCGAACCGCATAACCGCGTCCGCGCGCGACGCGTGTCGTTCGACGATCATTCTGGGACATGATGAGCGTCGGAGTTGGTATCGCCAGCTTCGTCTGTGGCACGACAGGAGCCTTCATGGCGACAGTTCCACTGAGTGAACGGTGAAAGTACGACCAGACTGAAGGAGGTGACCTTGTCGGATTTCATCGTCAACGACGCCGATGACGCCGCCGTCAAGACGCTCGAAGATCAGCAGGTCGTCACGCTCGAACTCCGTGACCAGCAAGTATTCGTGGATTCGCTCTTGAATCCCGCACCGCCGAACCGCAAGTTGAAGCGGGCTGCGGGCCGCTACGCGCCTGCGAAGCGATAGTTGGGATTTCTGCACGACCCACCTCGGAGTCTTCCATCGACAACGGCTGACGCACGTCAGCATTGGCAGGGCTTCGATTGTGGGCGTGGCTGCGCTGAGTGGATCCTCAAGAGCGGCGCGTCAGGACAGAACCTCGGCGAGTATCTCCTGCTCGACGCGTTGGCACGCAGCGTAAAAGCCAGCAAGACGATTGGCTCGGCGGTTGTCGTCGTTGACGCGAAGGATGCCAAGGGCGCGGCGTTCTACGCGCAGTACGGAGTCGTGCCCTTCACGAGTGAGCCATCGCGGTTGTTCATGGCGATGAAGACGATCGCCATGCTCACGCTGCGTCCGCGCGGTTAGCCGCGCGGTGCGGGGGCGTCCATCAGCGATGGGGAGAGGAAGCGGCGGTAGGCTTCGTTGTCCGCTTCGCGCAGGTACGGGTAGCCGAGCGTGTCGAGGAAGGCGGTGAACTCGGGCTCTTCGGCGTCCGGCACTTCGAATCCCACCAGCACGCGGCCGAAGTCGGCGCCGTGGTTCCTGTAGTGGAACAGGCTGATGTTCCACCGGCCGCCGAGCGTGTCGAGGAACGCCATCAGCGCGCCGGGCCGTTCGGGGAACTCGAAGCGGCAGATGCGCTCGTGACGCACGTCCGGCGCCGGTCCACCCACCATGTGGCGGATGTGCAGCTTCGCCATCTCGTTATCCGACAGATCGACGGTCTCGTAGCCGCGCGTGCGCAGCCACGTCGCGAGGTCGCTGGCGTCCTGCCGTGAGTGGATGCCGACGCCGACGAAGATGTGCGCGTCCTGCCGTCCATTCAGGCGGTAGTTGAACTCGGTGACCACGCGGCGGCCGAGGACGGAGCAGAACTCGCGGAACGCCCCCGCGCGCTCCGGGATCGTCACGGCAAAGATGGCCTCGCGCGCTTCGCCCAGTTCCGCGCGCTCGGCGACGAAGCGCAGGCGATCGAAGTTCATGTTCGCCCCGCTGAGCAGCGCGACGAGGTCCTCGGACTTCGCCCCTTCCCGCTCGACGTAGCGCTTGAGGCCCGCGACGGCCAGCGCTCCGGCCGGCTCCATGATGCTGCGCGTGTCGTCGAAGATGTCCTTGATCGCGGCGCAGATCTCGTCGTTCGACACGCGGATGATCTCGTCCACCGTGTGGCGCGCGAGGGCGAACGTCCGCTCGCCGACCGATCGCACCGCGACGCCGTCCGCGAAGATGCCGACGTGGTCCAGCGTCACGCGGCGCCCCGCCGCCAGCGACTGGAACATCGCGTCCGCCTCGAACGGCTCGACGCCGATGACCCGCACCGCCGGCATCACCGCCTTGATATAGCCCGCAACGCCCGCGATCAGCCCGCCGCCCCCGACGGGCACGAACACTGCGTGCAGATCGCCCTTCCGGTGACGGACGATCTCGTCACCGATGGTGCCTTGTCCGGCAATCACCAGCGGATCGTCGAACGGATGAATGAACGTCAGGCCCGTCTCGACGGCGAGCGTGTCGCAGTGCGCCTGCGCGTCGGAGTAACTGTCGCCGTGCAGGACGATCTCGGCGCCCATCGCCTTCACTGCGTCCACCTTGATGGCGGGTGTGGTCTGCGGCATCACGATGATCGCGCGCAGGCCGAGACGCTGCGCGGAAAAGGCGACGCCCTGCGCGTGATTGCCGGCGCTCGCCGCAATCACGCCGCGCGCGCGCTGGGCCGCGTCGAGATGGGCGATGCGGTTGTACGCGCCGCGCAGCTTGAAGCTGAAGACCGGCTGCAGATCCTCGCGCTTGAACAGGACGGACGTGCCGAGGCGGGTGGACAGGCGCGGCGCGCGCTCCAGCGGCGTCTCGCGGGCCACGTCGTAGACGCGGCTGGTCAGGATGTCGCGAAGCAGCGTCTCTACGGCGGAGCGGAACGAGCCGTCGGGCACAGCCGGATCATAGCGGTTGCGGCCGGAAAACACGCATTCGAACTGCGAATACTGATCGCGGCATTTGGTAATGCGTGGCGCGCGTCGCGTCCTGCGCGCTACAGGCCGCGCGTCACCATCCAGGCACCGAGGCCGATGCCGAGGCCGAGCACGACGTCCGCCACGTAGTGATAGCGTCCGACGATGGTGGCGAGGGCGATGAGGAGGGCGGCGGGGATGAAGATCAGCCCTGCGATGACGCCGTGGGTGGAGACGAGCAGGGCCACGGCCAGGGCGACGGCGACGTGGCCGCTGGGGAAGGTGTTGGCCTTGACGCTGACCAGATCGAGCAGGCGCTCATTGGCCGCGCGCAGGCCGGACGCCACCTCTCCGGTGCCGGCGCCCGTCGGTGCGGTTGCCGCGGATGTGGATATGGGTTCGATCAATCGCGGCGGACGCGCCTGCAGCCAGGGCAGCGTCCCGTAGCACGCGTAGCCGGCGAGGAGCGCGGCGGTCCAGAACTGGTTCGCGCGGGCGGCGACTTCGGTGGACGCGCTCGTGGTCAGCAGCACGATCAGGCCCGCCGGCACGAAGACGTGGACGAGCAGATACGCGGCTTCGAGCAGCGCGCGCAGCCAGGACGGCGCGGCGTGCGTGCCGACGCGCGAGGACCAGAGCCGCTGCGCGCGGACGTCCCAGGCGAGCAGGCGCGCTTCGAGCGACGGCATCGGCGCGTGCAGGAGCCCGCCGGGCAGCCAATAGCCGAGCAGCAGCCAGAGCGCGGGCGCCCAGAGGCGCACGGGGTGGGAGGGGTCCAGCGTCAGGGCGAGCAGCAGGATCGACGCGAGGCTGCCTCCGGCCAGCGCCGCCACGCTCGCGCGGCGCGCCGCCGGCACGGCCCGCGCCCGCAGCGCCGCCAGCGCGATGTAGGCGAAATACACGGTGGCAATCCAATCCGCGCTGCGCATCACGACTCCTGGTGTGTCTTCACCCCCGGAACGACGCTCCTCTTCCGCATGGCCCTGTGATCTTCTATTGTGAAACCGCGGCGGAAAGTGGCTCGCCGAATCTTGGACGGAGGATCCCGTGGACGGAAGACCGGCGGCGGACGGAAAACAGATGGCGGACGGAGCACGCGCGGACCGGACGGATCGCGTGCTGATCGAGGCGGTCTGCTGTTCCGTGGACGATTGCGTCGAAGCGGCGGCGGCCGGCGTGGACCGCATCGAGCTGTGCGCAAGCCTGTGGGTTGGCGGACTGACGCCGTCGCTCGGCACGCTGATCGAATCGCGGGCGCGCGTCGATCTGCCGCTGCTCGTCATGATGCGCCCGCGTGCGGGCGGGTTCTGCTACACGGCGGCCGGGTTTGCCACGCTGCTGCGCGACGTCGAGCTGGCCTGCGCGCACGGCGCGGCAGGCGTGGTCTTTGGCGTGCTGACGGCCGACGGCAGCGTCGATCGCGCCCGCGCCGCGGACATCGTCGCGCTGGCACGGGCGGCCGGCAAGGAGACCGTCTTCCACCGCGCCTTCGACGTGGTACCGGACCCGCGGTCCGCGCTGGACGCGTTGATCGACCTGGGTGTGACACGCGTGTTGACGAGCGGCCGCCTGCCGACGGCGCTGGAAGGCGCGCCGCTGATCCGCGAGCTGATGGCGCAGGCGGCGGACCGCATCGAGATCCTGCCGGGCGGCGGCATTCGCGAGGCCAACGCGGCGGCGGTGGTACAGGCCACGGGCGCGCGCCAGATCCATCTTGGTCCCTTCACCCCGCGGCCGGACCGCTCCGGCCGGCACAATCCCACGATCACCTTCAGCGGCCAGACGCCGCCGCCGGAAGGGGAATATCCGCTGACGGACGGCCCGGCGCTCGCGCGGGTGCGGGCCGCGCTCGACCGGCCGGCATCGGCGTCCTGACCGTGAATGAAGGTCGTTTCGGGCCTAACCGACGCCCGAGCCGGCCGTCTAAGCCCTGTAGATGCTCGTGGAGAGCGACGTTTCCTTAGTCACGCGGGCGCAAGCCGGTGACACCGATGCTTTTCGGGTGCTCGTCGAGCGTCACAGTCGAAGTGTCTTCCGGCTCGCCTTTCGGCTCACCGGTACCGAACAGGACGCAGACGAGGTCGTGCAGGAGAGCTTCATCAAGGCGTATCGGCAACTGCAGAAGTTCGAGTCGCGGTCGACCTTCAGCACGTGGCTGTATCGCATTGCAGCGAACTGCGCGGTCGACCTGCTTCGCGCGAAACCGCGGTGGCAGGAGTCGCTGGATGACAGCGGGGACGAGGGTCCGGCGGTGGCGGCGGCCGAAGCCACCGCGTCCGGCCCGTCACCGGAGCGGCTGATGTTGAGTCGGCAGATTACGGACCGCGTGCAGCAGGCACTCGCGCGGTTGAGCGATCGGGAGCGGATGGCATTCGTCCTGCGGCACGTCGAGGGACAGTCGATCGAGGACATCTCGCGGCAATTGAACCTCAAGACGAACGCCACGAAGCACAGCATCTTCCGCGCGGTGCGCAAGATGCGGGTCGCGCTGGAACCTTTCGTGTGAGGAGTTTTTCGACGTGGCGCGCGGCGGATCCGCTCGCCAGTGGTGAATGCCATGTCAGGTGAACGGCCATGATGGGACATCTGTCCGAAGACGACCTCGTGCTGCATCGCTACGGCGAATCGCCGGACGCGCCGGCCATTGCGGCGCATCTCGCGACCTGCGAGCACTGCCGCGCCGAGGCCGGGCGCCTGAATCGCGTCCTGGCGATGGTCGATCTGCAGATGATCGATGCGCCCGAAGGCGGCCCTGAGCCGTCGGAGGGCTACGGACGCGAGGTCTGGGCGCGCATCCAGGACCGTCTGGAGCCGCAGCCGAAGCTGGCCGGCTGGTCCTGGCGATGGCTCTGGCCGCAGCTCGCCTTCGGCGGCGCCGTTGCCGCGATGCTGTTCACCACGGCGCAGCTCGTCTCACGCGTCGACCGCCTCCCGTCGATGCTGCCCTCGCGCGCCGCGATTGACGGCATCCGCACGCCGGCCGCGCCGGCCGGGACACAGGCCGAGCGCGTGCTCATGGCGGCGGTCGGCGAGCACTTCGATCGTTCGGAGATGCTGCTGACGGAGTTCAACAACGTCGAGGCCGCGGCGCACGTCGATATGACGGAGCAGCAGGCCTGGGCCGAGGACCTCGCGGCGGCCAATCGCTTGTATCGCGTGTCGGCCAGCCAGGCCGGCAACGCGCCGATGGTGGATCTCCTCGATCAATTGGAACGCGTCTTCATCGAAGTGGCGCACGGCCCGCAAGAGACGACCGGCGCCGAGGTGGATCGGCTGCGCCAGCGGCTCGACACGTCCGGCGTGCTGTTCAAGCTGCGGGTCGTCGGATCGGAGATGCGCGGCCGGCAGGCCGTGAGCCTGCCGGGCGCGGACGCGAATGAACTTTCAGGAAGCTGACGCAGGGCGCAACATTACGCGCGTGCGATCATCAAAGGTCAGGATCATGACGATACTCCGATACACACGCCTGCTGTTGATGGCGGGCCTCTGCGCCACTCTTGCGTCAACCGTTGCCGCGCAGTCTCAACCGGTACCGACAGCGTCGGCGCCGTCAGCGCCAACGCAGCCCCGGCCGGAACCACGTTCCGCGCCGCGCGTCATCGTCGACGGCGTCGATCTCCAGTTGGACGTGCTGAAGGAGCTCTCGCTCGCGCAGCGCGAGCAGCTCGATCGATTGAAAGAGATCGACCTCAGCACGCTCGCGCACCTGGACGAGGATCTGCAGGATCTGCGATTCGATCTGTCGGACGTCGTGATTCCGCCGATCCCCCCGATCGCGTTCCAGATCGACGCGTTGAACGATGTGGCGATCGACATCGATCAGCACGAGATCAACCGCGCGGTGCAGGAGGCGCAGGTCGCGGTCATGGCCTCCGCACAGACGGCCGCCACGGCGGCGGAACGTGCCGAACGCGATCGCGAGCGTCAGCGCGACCGGGCCATCGAGATCCAGGAGCGGGTGAATCAGAATAGCAAGGTGAGGGTCGTGATGCGCGGCTGCGACGCCGCCACGGCCGGGACGCGGTCCGCGGAGTCGGCCTACGGGTGCGGACGCCGCGCGCTGGACGACGCGCAGTGGGATCAGGCCGTCACGTTCTTCACGCGGGCGGTCGACATGAAGGACAGTCCGCGCGTGCCGGGCGCGCTCTACTGGAAGGCATACGCGTTGAATCGTCTCGCGCAGCGCAACGAAGCGCTCGCGGCCATCGGTCAGCTCAAGGCCGGGTACGCGTCGAGTCCGTGGGTGAACGACGCGAACGCGCTGGAGATCGAGATCAAGCAGAACTCCGGGCAGCGCGTCACGCCGGATCAGGCGGCGGACGATGATCTGAAGCTGCTGGCGCTGCAGGCGCTGAGCAACGCCGAGAACACGGACATCGTGCCGATGATCGAGAAGCTGCTCTCTGGCGCGCAGGCGCCGAAGGTCAAAGAGCGCGCGCTCTTCGTGCTCGCGCAGAACAATTCGCCGGGCGCCCGTGCGCTGGTCCTGCAGGTCGCGAAGGGCAAAGTGAGCCCCGATCTGCAGATGCGCGCCGTGCAGTATCTCGGCACGTTCGGCACGCCAGAAAGCCGTCAATCGCTGGCCGAGGTCTACGGTGCGACGGCGGATCTGGACGTGCGACGCTCGATTCTTCGCGGGTACATGGCGGCGGGCGACAAGGAGCGGCTCGCGTCGATTGCACGGCAGGAGCAGAACGTCGAGCTGCGCCGCGAAGCCGTCCGTCAGTTGGGGGCGATGAAGGCGACGCCGGAGCTGGTGGACCTGTACGGAAAGGAAGCGTCAGCCGAGGTCAAGCGCGAGATCCTTCGCGGCTTCGGCGTCGCGGGCGACACGGACCGTCTGCTGATGGTCGTGAAGACCGAGACCAATCCCGAGTTGAAGCGCACGGCCATCCGCAGCTTCGCCTACTCCAGCAAGAACACGTCGCCGCAACTGATCGGCCTCTACACGAAGGATCAGGCGCGCGAGGTGAAGCAGGTTATTGTCGAGGCGCTGGGCGCGCAGGAGCAGGCGGCCGCGCTGGTCGAGCTCGCGCGGAAGGAAACGGATCCCGCGCTGAAGAAGATGATCGTGCAGCGCCTGTCGACGATGGACAGCAAGGAAGCGACGGCGTACCTGTTGGAGCTCCTCAAGTAGAAACTGCTTTCGCCGGGCCGAGCCGTTCCGCTAGACTGGCCGATATCTCGGTCTTTCAAGGGGGAACGGCTCATGGCGCTGCGCGGTCTCCAGACCTCCACTCCGGACGTCGATCTCACGCGGACATATGATGCGCTCGTCGTCGGCTCCGGCGCGGCCGGCGGCATGGCGGCGCACGTCCTCACGGCGCACGGCTTGAAAGTGCTGCTGCTCGAAGCCGGCAAGAAGCTCGACATCGAAGCCGAGCTGAAGTCGATGGAGTGGCCGTACGATCATCCCAGGCGCGGCGCGATGCCGCCCGATCGCTACGCCCTCCCGGCGCGCGAGTACACGTTCCGCAAACCGCCGTACGCCGACGGCATCCCCGCCAAGCACGTCAATTCCTACGTCCAGACCTGGGCCGGCTCCGACTACAGCAAGAACATCGTCGTCGACGAAAAGGATCACCCGTACAGCGGCACGAACTACGCGTGGGTCCGCGCGCGCTGCCTGGGCGGCAAGACGGCCATCTGGGGACGCCTCGCGCTGCGCCTCGGCGATCTCGATTTCAAGGCGAAGAGCCACGACGGCTACGGGGAAGACTGGCCGATCTCGTACGCGGACATCGAGCCGTACTACGACAAGGTCGACCTGTACCTGGGCATCTCCGGCGTGAAGGAAAACCTGGCGCACGTCCCCGACGGCAAGTTCCAGCGGCCGATCCGCTTGAACGCCGCGGAGGTCCGCGTGCGCGAGGCCATCGCGCCGATGGGCCGCGTGCTGACGCCGTACCGCGCGGGCGTGACGACGGATGGCTTGAAGCACAACAAATATCGGACGCGCTGTTTCGGGCGCGGCGCGTGCAACCGTCGCGCGGGCGGTTGCGACATTCACGCGGCGTTCGATTCACCGACCGGGTTGATCTATCCCGCCGCGGACACCGGGAACCTGACGTTGCGCACGAACGCGACGGTGCGCGAAGTGCTCATCGATCCGCAGACGGGCAAGGCGCGGGGCGTGTCCTTCATCGACACGGCGACGGGCAAGTCGTACGAGGCGCGTGCGAAGGTCGTCGTGCTGGCGGCGTCAACGCTGGAATCCGCCCGGCTGATGCTGCTGTCGAAGTCGCGTCAGCATCCGAACGGCATCGGCAACTCCAGTGGACATGTCGGCCACAACTTCTGTGAGCACGTCATGGGGCCGAGCGTCGGCGGGCTGGTGAAGGATCGCGTCGCCAAGCCGCGCACGCTGGATGACGGCCGTCCGGGCGCGTTCTACATTCCACGGTTCCAGAATCTGCAGCCGAAGGAAAAGGGCTTCATCCGCGGCTACGGGTTCCAGGGCGGCAGCGGCACGGCCATGTTCCCGTATTCGACGGGCATGCCGGGCTTTGGCGCGACCTACAAGCAGCAGGTGCGCGACTACGCGGGCGCGTTCTTCGGACTCGGCGGCTTCGGCGAAGTGCTGGCGCGCTACGAGAACGCCGTGGAGCTCGACCCGGGCCGCAAGGATCGCTGGGGCATCCCGGTGCTGCGCTTCAACTACAAGTTCGGCGACAACGAGCGCAAGATGTGCGCCGACATGGTGGAGACGGCGCAGGAGATTCTCGAAAAGGCCGGCATCGAGGTGCTGGAGACGAACAAGCAGATTCTCTGCGAGGGCTGGTCGATCCACGAGCTGGGCACGGCGCGTATGGGCAGCGATCCCAAGACGTCCGTGCTGAACGAGTTCCAGCAATCGCACGACGTGAAGAATCTCTTTGTCGTCGACGGCAGCAGCCACGTCAGCGCGGCCTGCCAGAACCCGACGTGGACGATCATGGCGCTCGCCTGGCGCTCGTGCGATTACCTCGCGGACCAGATGAAGAAGGGAGAGCTGTAATCATGGCCGACTCGCCCGCGACCCCTTCACCCTCGCCGTTGTCGTCGCCTTCGGTTGACGCGCCATCCGCCGCATCGTCACCGCTGGTTGCGTCGGCCGTTCAGACGACGACAACTGGGGACTACGCGGATCTGTCACGCCGTCAGATGCTGTCGCTCGCTGCCGGCGCGGTCGTGGCGGGGCCGCTGCTGTCCACGCCGCTGGCTGCCGCGGCGGGCAAGTTCTTCACGGCGCCGGAGTTCGCGCTGGTGGACGAGCTGAGCGAGATGATCATCCCGGAAGATGCGCATTCGCCGGGTGCTCGTGCCGCGAAGGTGGCGGCCTACATCGACGCGCGGCTGGCCGAGGAGCCCAAGCAGGAGGTCCGCAAGCAGTGGCGCGACGGTCTCCGGCTCGTGGACGATCTCGCGCGCAAGGCGAGTGGGAAGACCTTCATGGCGTCGACGCCCGCCGAGCGGCTAGCCGTACTGACGCAGATCGCGGCCAACGAGCGGAAGCCCGAGTCAGCGGCGGAGAAGTTCTTCGTGGAGGTGAAGGGCCGGACGGCGTACGCCTACTACACCTCCGAGATCGGCATCCAGAAGGACATCGGCTACAAAGGCAACACGATGCTGGACGAGTTCGTGGGCACCGACGTCTCGAAGGCCAGCGAGTAAAGCGATATACTGCGCTGGATGAGATTCGCTCCGGAGTACGTCGCCCACGTACTCAACGAAAACTTCGAAGACGCGAAAGCGCTGTTTCTCGATCCGCTGATCTCGATCCACTACGCGCATCTGGTGATGCTCGCCGAGCGGCGGATCGTCACGCCCGACGTGGCTCGTCGTCTGCGCGACGCGCTCGACGGCATCTCGCGCGACGCGATTCATCAGATCAAGTACGACGGCACGTACGAAGACCTCTTCTTCTACATCGATCGCCTCATCGCCCAGGCGGCGGGCGACGCTGACGCCGGGCGTTTGCACACGGCGCGCAGCCGCAACGACATCGACATGACGATGTATCGGATGCGGCAACGGGAGTTTGTGCTGGACGTGCTGGGCGCGAGCCTGGGGTTGCGTCAGACGCTGCTGCGCGTCGCCGCGGCGCATCGCGACACGGTCTTTCCCGCGCACACGCACACGCAACCGGCGCAGCCGAGCACGCTGGCGCACTACCTGCTGGCGGTGATCGAGCAGTTGGAGCGTGACGCCGTCCGTTTACGCGCGGCCTTCGCCTGCACCAACCGCAATCCACTCGGCGCGTGCGCCATCACGGGCACGGCGTTCCCCATCGATCGCGACCGCACCAGCGAGCTGCTTGGGTTCTCCGGACCGACCGGCAACACCTACGGTAGCATCGCCACGGTCGACTACCTGCTCGAAAACCTGTCGGCGTTGACGGTGCTGCTCGTCGGCCTGGGACGCGTCGTGCAGGATCTGCTGCTCTGGTGTACGGCGGAATTCCACTATCTGCGGTTGTCGGACGGCTTCGTGCAGTGCAGCAGCATCATGCCGCAGAAGCGGAATCCGGTGGCGCTGGAGCATGCGCGCGCGATCGGCAGCAAGGCGGTCGGACAGGCCACCGCGGTGGTCATGAGCGTCCACAACACGCCGTTCGGCGATATCGTTGACACCGAAGACGATCTGCAGCCGCTGGTGCGCGCCGCGTATCGCGATGGGCTGCGGACGGTCACGCTGGTGGACGCCGCGCTGCGCGACGCGCGGTTCGACGCCGCACGCATGGCGCAGCGCGCGCGCGACGGCTGGATCACCGTGACGGAGCTGGCGGACACGCTCGCGCGCGAGCACGGCTTGCCGTTCGGACAGTGTCATGCCATCGCGGCGTCGCTGGTCCGCGTGCAGCGCGAACAGCCGGCGCGTCCGGCGGTTGACGTCCTCACGGAAGAATCACGCCGCGTGCTCGGCTCACCGGTGACGTATTCCGCGGAGCGTCTCGCGGAGATCCTGAGCCCCGAGCACTTCGTCCGCGTCCGCCGGACGTGGGGCGGCCCGGCGCCGGAGGTCACGGCAGACGCCATCCGCGTGTCCGAGGATCTGCTCGCTCGCGATACCGAGTGGCTCACCGCCGCGCGCGACGGCCTGTCCGGCGCCGCGCGGCGTCTCGCAGAAGAGGCCGCGCGTCTATGACCACGCCGATCTCGTCAGGCGATCCCCAGAGCGCCGCGCCGTCCATGTCGGATGACACGCGGCGCATGCTGCCCATCTACATCGCCGTTGTTGTCGTCGAAGCGGTCACCCTGATCGGTCTGTGGATGATGCAGACCACGTTCGCCTGACGCCATGCACGCCGTCGACTGGCTCGTCATCGGGGTCTACTTCGTCTGGGTGCTGTGGGACGGCATCCGCCGATCCCGCGCCACCGATAAGATCGAAGGCTACTTCCTCGCCAACCGCAGTCTGCCCTGGTGGGCGGTCGGTCTCTCGGTGATGGCCACGCAGTTGAGCGCCATCACCCTCGTCGGCACGACAGGCCGCGGCTACGCCGAAGGCATGAGCGTCATTCAGCTCTACCTCGGCCTGCCCATCGCGATGATCATCCTGTCGATCACCGTCGTGCCGTTCTTCTATCGCGCCGGGGTCTACACCGCGTACGAGTATCTCGAACGCCGCTTCGACGTGAAGACGCGGACGCTGGCCAGCATCCTCTTCCAGTTGTCCCGCGGGTTGTCGTGCGGCGCGGTGATCTCGGCGCCTGGCGTGATCCTGTCGATCATCTTCGGGTGGAACCTGACGTTGACGGTGCTCGCGATCGGCGCGCCCGCCGTGGTCTATACGATCCTCGGCGGCGTCCAGGCCGTCACGTGGGCCGACGTCAAGCAGATGGTCGTGATCATCGTCGGCGTGCTTGCCGCGGTGGTGGTGCTCGCGCTGGGCCTGCCGTCCAACGTGTCGATCGGCGACGCGCTCCACATCGCCGGCGCCACCGGCCGCATGCAGGCGCTCGATTTCAGCTTCGATCTGAACAAGACCTACACGTTCTGGTCCGGCATGATCGGCGGCCTGTTCCTGATGCTGTCGTACTTCGGGTGCGACCAGAGCCAGGTGCAGCGCTACCTCACCGCGAAGTCGGTGGACGAGGGACGCCATTCGCTGCTGATGAGCGCGTTCTTCAAGATCCCGCTGCAGATCATCATCCCGCTGATCGGGATCCTGATGTTCGCGTTCTACCTGTTCACCCCGCCGCCGCTGCTGTTCAACGCGGTCCACGACGCACGCGTGCGGGCCAGCGCGCGCGGCGCGGAGTACGCGGCACTGGAACAGGAGTTTACGCAGGCGCTGATCTTCCGTAAGGACGCCGCTTCCGCACTGGCCACCGCCCGGGACACTGGCGACGCAACCGTCGTCGATGCCGCGCAGTCCACGTTCAAGGCGCAGGAAACCGTGGTTGCGGATATCCGGTCCCGCGCGACCACGCTGGTGCGCGACGTGACCGGCGATCGCGCTTTCGGTGACGTCAACTACGTGTTCCCCACGTTCGTCACCCACTACATGCCCATCGGCCTCGTCGGCCTGATCATCGCCGCCATCTTCGCCGCGTCGATGTCCACCGTGGCCGCGGAGCTGAATTCCCTCGCGACGGCGTCGGTGATGGACATCTACAAGCGCCACCTGCTGCCAGACGGCACCGACGCCCAATACCTGCGCGCCGCCCGCATCGCCACCGGCTTCTGGGGCATCTTCGCCTGCATCGTCGCCCTCTACGCCGCCTCCCTCGGCCCGCTGATCGATGTCGTCAATCGCTTCGGGTCGTTCTTCTACGGCTCACTGCTCGGCGTGTTCGTCCTCGCCATCGGCACGAAGCGCGTCACCGGTACCGGCGCCTTCATCGGCCTCCTCGCCGGCATGGCCGCCGTCGCCTGGGTCGCCACGCAGACTCCCATCTCCTTCCTCTGGCACAACGTCGTTGGCGCGGTCACGGTCGTTGCCGTCGGCGTGCTGACCACCGCGGTCTGGCGCAAACAGCCGCCGGTCCAGCCGAATTCTTGACGATGACGTGTCGACGCGTCGAGTCCAGACGACGCGCGTCCGTGCGGATCCGCACACTCACGACGCCGTTGCCTGCCGTTCCGCGGCTTCATCACTGAGTCATCACCTCAGACTGTTTGACCGATCGAAAAGCCGGGGAACCACTCCGTGGTGGCGTCCGTCAACATGAACATCAGGCACGGAACGGACTTCGCCCATGCGCACGCGCATTCTCGGCGGCGGCGTCCTCGCGGCGACGTTGTGGGTGAGCACGGTCGGAGCAGGCACGCTCCCGGTCGATGGCGATTGGATCGGCGGATTCGAGGGAGACGAAGGAACCGTCTTCGTCACCGCCCATTTTCAAACGAATGAGACTCGCGTCGGCGGCACGATCGACATGCCGCTGGCGGGCGAGCGTGGCATTCCCCTGGAGCAGGTCGCGGCGGACGATCGCCGCGTGACGTTTGAAGTCCCCAACCGTTTTGGCAATCTCCGTTTCGAAGGTAAGCGACGCACGGAAACCACGATTGCCGGCAGCGTGCGCCAGGCACTGGCCTCACGCAAGTTCGAACTATTCAAGATCACCAGACCCTCACCGACCGTCATCAGTGAAGTGGTCGGCAACTACGAGCTGCCGGATCGCGTCCTGCTGATCTCGCAAGGTCCGTCCGGTCTCCTGCTCCTGGACGAACGTGCGGGGCGGCTCGGGACGCTGTTCGCGCTGAGCGACGACGAGTACGTGGCTGGTCCCAGCTTTGCCGCGGGCTATCCCATCGAGGCACGCCTTCGCATCGAACGCGATCGCACGGGCCAGGTGTCGAGCCTGATGTGGCAGCAGGGCAAAGACGCGCCGCAGCGCGCGATGAGGCGGACGTTCTACACGTCCGAGCTGGTCGGCTTCCGCAACGAAGGTGTGTGGCTCTCGGGGACGCTCTTGAAGCCGATCGGCAGCGGACCGCATCCAGCGATTGTGATGATCCACGGATCCGGCCCCGCGACGCGCGACGGCTTGCGGCCGTACGCGGATCTCTTTGCGCGGAACGGGATTGCGGTCCTGATCCATGACAAGCGCGGCACGGGCAGCTCCAGCGGCAACTGGACGCGCGCGACGTTCGACGAACTGGCGGGCGATGCGCTCGCGGGCGTGCGGTTCCTGCAGAAGCGCGCCGATATCAACCCGCGGCAGATCGGCGTCCAGGGCGTCAGCCTCGGCGGCTGGATTGCGCCCCTCGCCGCCGCCCGCTCGTCCGACGTGGCCTTCGTCATTGTCGAATCCGCGCCGGCCGTGACGCCCGCGCGCCACGAACGGCTGCGCGTTGAACATCAATTGCGCGCCGACGGGTTCGAGCATGAGGCCATCGCCCACGCGCTCGCCTACATGGATCGCAAGTTCGACGTGGCCCGCACCGGCGAGGGCTGGGACGGCCTGCAGGACGCACTGGCCCGCGGCGCGCGCGAGGGCTGGGACTCATACGTCAATCCGCCCTCGTCCCTCGAAAGCCTCCAGTGGAACTGGACGCACGTCCTCTCGTACGATCCGCAACCCGTCCTCGCCCGCGTGACATGTCCCGTGCTCGTCCTCTACGGCGCGCTCGACAGCACCGTGCCGGTCAACGAGAACCACAAGCGCATGGCGGACGCGCTCGCGCACAACGGCGACATCACCATCAAGGTCTTCGAGAAGGCCAATCACGCTTTCTTCCAAGCCGTCACGGGAGGACGACAGGAATCCGGCCGGCTGAAATCGCTCGTGCCTGGCTATCTCACCACGCGCGTGGACTGGGTACGGCAGCGCGTCAGCGTGCGGTCCGCCGTCTCGATCGCGGACGTCTCGAAGCCAACGACCGCCACGTATCGTTAGCCTCCTGCCGCCGTCCCGCACGTCACACGCGCCGCGCGCTGCGCGCGACACACACACGAAGGCCCGCCCCGCGCGGGCCTTTTTCGCGTCGCTGTCGGTTCTCGCCCCTCCACGGTTAGCGGCGTCGCGCGCCCGTGTCGCGCGAATCTGTGATCGAGCTACACGTTTCGTAACCGGTATCCGCGCCCGCCGGACGTGTCCTCCGTCCGTCTAACTCTCTCATCGCAGAACACTTGAGATGCTCGTCGTTCACCTGGAACGCTGGTTGCTGTTGTCGCCGACGGGTTCATGGAAGGAGACCACGTGCAACCTGCTGAACACCGACGCGTGCGGAACCGGAATGATGCCGGCTTCACGCTGCTGGAAATCATGGTGGTGATGACCCTGGGCGCGCTGCTCCTGGGGATGGCGGTCATGTCGATGGACTGGGGCCTCAGTGCCTTTCGCGCGGACAGCGCGCTCGACAAGCTGCAGTCGCAGATCTACGTCGCGCGCGAGCTGGCGCTCAGCCATCAGCGGTCGATTGAGCTCCGGCTCACGGCGACCGGTGTCGAGTTCGTGCAGCTCGAACCGGATGGCACGGAGCAGTCGCTGCAGGCGACGCGGTTCGAAGGCCGGACGGAGTTCATCCTCTTCGACGGGATGGATGGGGCGAACGCGCCGCCCGACCCCTGGTGCCAGGCGGGCGACACGCGCAACTTGAACGCGCAGGACATCTTGCGGTTCAACAGTCGCGGATCGCTGGTGACGGAGGAAGACGAGATGGTCAGTGGGTGCTTCTTCATCGGCACGCCTGGCCAGCCGTCCACGGCGCGTGCCTTGAGTGTCTTTGGTGCGTCCGGGCGTGTGCGCCGCTTTGCGTGGAACGGTGCGTCATGGGCCGATTGATGAGCGGGCAAGGAGCAGTCATGAAACATCGGCAATTGCAGCGATCGAGGGCGGCCAGTGCGGCTGGGTTCTCGCTGATCGAATCCGTCGTGGCGCTGGGGCTGTTGACGGTCGGTCTGCTGGGTGTGGCGGCGGTCTTCACGCGTGCGGCGGTCCAGCAGACGTCCGCGTCGACCGACATGCTCGCCAAGGACAAAGCCTTCGAAGCGCTCGAAAACATCTTCGCCGCGCGCGACTCGAAGGTGCTGCGTTGGGATCAGCTTCAGAACGTCGGCGACGAGGCGGGCCGGTTTCTGCGTGGACGTCAGCCGCTGCGACTGGCCGGGCCGGACGGCATCATCGGCACGATTGACGACACGGGACTGCAGACCGCGCCCAACCCAGGGCCCAACGGGCAACTGGGTGATGACGATGATCTGATCTCGAACTTGAGCATCTACGAGCGCGAGATCATCGTCGAGCCGGTCGACGACTCGGAGTCGCTGCGCGAGCTGAGGGTCGTCATCCACTACAAGGTTGGCGGTCAAGACAAGAAATACGAGCTCGTGTCGTATCTGTCGTCGTTCTCGTAAACCAGCGGGTATCACGCGATGCAGATCATCAAACGGGAAGACGGACTCACGATGGTCGAAGTGCTGGTCGCCACGACCATCACTTTGACGGTGCTCGCGCTCACGCTGCAGGCGTTCCGCGGTGCACTCGACGTCAACGACGCCATCCGGCTCGCGGCGGGCACGAACCAGAACCTGCAGGTGTCGAACACCTGGGTTGCGGACGACCTCGTCAAAGCGGGCCAGTCGCTGCCGACGGGCGGCATCAACATCCCGAATGGGAACAACTCGCAACCGGTGCTGCGGCCCGGACCGGGAGGACTGACGATTGGCGGCAGCATCCTCTTCGCCGTGCTGCCGGGGGATGACCTCGGTCCGGAAGTCAGTCCGCCCGATGCGGAAGGCGACGATGTGATCCGGACGGACACGATCACCGTGATCTACGTCGACCAGGAGATGAGCGGCCTGCCGTTGACGTACACGAACCCTGACACGGGGCTCGACGTGACGGAGATCGGGCTGAACGGCACGAACATGCGGGTTCACTGGGATGACACCTTTCCGGTCGGGTCGCAGGGCGTGCAGATCAACACCAACTCGCGCAATCGTGTGCGAGCCGGGGATCTGTTTCTCTTCAGGAACACGCTAGGCGTGGCGTTGCAGGAAGCGACGGCGGATGGGGACGAAGACGACCCGCAGCTCGTGGAATTTGTAACGGGCGGCGGCGAGCTGAACCTCAATCAGCCGACCGCGCAGTTCGGGACGTTGCTGCGGCTCCGGTCTGCCGGCGTCTATCCGCCGACGACGGTGAGTCGCGTGATGATGGTGACCTACTTCCTCGATGTCACGCAGGGTGTGCCGATGCTGATGCGGCAGGTGAACGGGCGCGATGCCGAGCCGATTGGGCTGGGCATCGAGAACCTGCAGTTCTCCTACGGCACGTATACCGGCGGGACGGTCTTCACGAACGTCGCGCAGCCCGACGATCCGAATGAGATCCGCAAGATCAATGTGTTTCTCGGAAGCCGGTCCGAAGTCCGTTCACAACAGTCCGGCAACTTCGTGCGCAATACGATGATGGCCGAAGTCAACGTGCGAAACCTGGGGTTCTTCGATGCATTCAAGTGACGTCAGACAGGCGCAGCGGCGGTGGCGTGACGAGCGCGGCATCGCGCTGCTCACGGCCATACTCATGCTGGCGCTCATGTCCGCGCTGCTCGTGGGAACGACGGCGCTGGTCATGAGCGAGCAGCAGTCACGGTTCCAGGTCAAGGATCGGACCCAGGCGTTCCAGGCGGCGCATTCCGGTCTCGAAAAGCTCACGAACGATCTGGGCGCGCTCTTCACGCGCACGTATGCGCCGACGGACGCGCAGCTCGCGGCGCTGACGAACAATCCGCCGGACTTTCCGGGTGTCCAGTTCACGAACCCGACGGGCGGACCGGGCTACACAATCACGCGCGAGGCCACGGTGCGGCGCACGCTCGAAGAAGGCGACTTCTCCGGTCTGACGGCGCTCGTGACCCCGCATGTTGTCACCGTCACCGCGCAGACGCCGACCGAGTCGGAAGTCAGCGTGCGGCGTAGCGTCAACACGGTCGCGATCCCGGTGTTCCAGTTCGGCATCTTCTCCGAGACCGATCTGAGTTTCTTTCCTGGCCCGCACTTCAACTTCGGTGGCCGCGTCCACACGAACGGCAATCTGTTTCTCGCGAAAGGCAACGGCGCGAACGAGGACAACCGGCTCATTCTCGCGGAGCGCGTGACGGCGGTTGGAGAAGTCGTCCGCACGAATCTCTCCAACGGCTGGGGAACGGGCGCCGGATCGAGCTACGAGGGTGAAGTCCGGATCATCACGCAGGACGGCGGCTGCGACCCGAACCAGCTTGCCGGCACCTGTCGGCCCCTTGGGCGCACCGAAGGGAGCACGACGAACTGGTCGGCGTTGACCGGGACGGGCACCGCCAACGAGCCCGAATGGTTCAACACCTGGCATGGGGACTACGACCAGAAGCTCAAAAACGCCGTCACACCGTTGAACCTGCCGCTGACCAGCGGCGCCGAGCCGATCGATCTCATCAAGCGTCCGGCGACCTCGAATGAGAACGTGTCCGATCCGACGCTCTTCGGCCAGCGCTACTACCAGTACGCGAGCCTGCGCATCCTGCTCGCCGACAACGCGGCTCAGATCAACTCGGCCGCGCTGCCGACCATCACGGGAACCGCGCCGACAGAGCTCAGCGGTCTTGTGAATATCGCCCGAAACGGCATAGGAGGCCCAGTGCTCGTCACTGGCGTTCTGAAGATTGAAAAGCAGAATGCGGCTGGCACCGCCTGGACGGACGTGACGGCAGCCATCCTGGCGCTCGGCTACACCGGTCCGAGGATGAACGCCTGCGCGAACCCGTCGGCGAACGCGATCATCAGGATTCAGCGCCTGAGCCAGGTCGCTGGCTGTGGCGCCACGACGTCCCAGAACTTTCGCCCGTTCATTCTCTATGACGCGCGAGAAGGTCGCGTGCGCGACAGCGATCCGCAGAACAACACAGAGGCGCGGAGATACTATCGCAGCGGCCTGATGCACTACATCGAGCTGGACATCAAGAACCTGAGAGCCTGGCTGGCGGCCCAGGCCGACATCATGCGAGAGACTGGCTATGTCGTCTATTTCTCCGATCGCCGCGGCAACAAGTCGCCAGCGGGCGGTCTCGCGACGACTGGCGAGCTTGGGTTTGAAGATGTCGTCAACACCACGACGGCGGCGGGCACGACGCTGGGGACGCTCGATCGGGGCGAAGACATCAACGATGACGGCGTCCTCAACAACTACGGTTACAACGACGCCCCAGCCAACACGCAGCGTCTCGATGATTTCATCCTGCAGACAGATGCGATCGATCAACAGCTGAAGTTGTTTCGACGAGCGCTGAAGCTGGTGAATGCTAAACGGGAAGATATGTATGTTGGCGCTCCGCTCGGTTTGACCGTCACGTCCGAGAACCCGGTCTACATTCAGGGGGACTACAACGCGGACATGGCGGACGACAACGCCGGTACGCCGAACTGGAACGAGACGTACGATCAGCGTCATGTGGCGTGTGCGGTCATCGCCGATGCGGTCACGTTCCTGTCCAACGACTGGAACGATTGGAAGTCGTTCTTCGATCCGCACAGCCCGGCCACCCGTCCACAGCCGGGTGGTCCCAACACGCCCGGACGCAAGGCGCCCAATCCGACGGTCTACCGGGTGGCGATTATTTCCGGCAAGAGCCTGTCGTTCCCGAAGCCGGCGTTCACCGCCTCGAACGACTTCGGGACGGACGGAGGTACGCATAATTTCCTGCGCTACCTCGAGGATTGGGACAACGATTTCTGGTATCGGGGATCGATGGTGTCCTTCTATACGAGCCGCCAGGCCGTTGGCACCTTCAAGTGCTGCACCACGGTCTACGGTCCGCCCAAGCGCCGCTATACCTTCGACGAGGACTTCCGGACGCCGGCGTTGCTGCCGCCGCGGACGCCGATGCTGCGGGCACTGAATGTGACGAGCTTTAGCCGGCTGCCGGGACCGCCACCGCCGCCGACGAATCCGTAGCGAGAGCCTTCACAGCGTGTGAGGTTTTACGAGGCCAGCCGCTCCCGTCGCCGGGGCGCTGGCCTTTTTCGTTGAGATTGGGCGTTTGTGAGAATGGGGTGAGTTTTGCATGGCTCCCTGCTCGTGACTGAATTCACGCTCCAGGGAGATCGCTCATCCATGAAACGACTGCTCTACGTGTCCGTTCTGCTAGTCGCCCTCGGTGGGCTCCCGACGACCGCGGCCGCGGCGCTGCAGGCCGTGCCCGTCGTGTCCGGCCTGACCCTGCCCGTCGGCATGGTGCCGGACCCCGCGGACCGCACCGTCCTTTATGTCGTCGAACAGGAAGGCCGGATCCGGGTGGTGAAGAATGGCGTGCTGCAGGCGACGCCGTTTCTGGACATTACCGCCGACACGATCTTCGCGGGTGACGAGCGCGGACTGCTCGGCCTCGCGTTCGCGCCGGATTATCTCGCCAGCGGACGGTTTTTCGTCCACTTCAACAACAACGCCGGCAACACCGTCGTCGCGCGCTTCACGCGCAGCGCCAGCGATCCGCTGATCGCCGATCCCGCGACGCGGTTCGATTTCGAATGGTTCCCCGGACAGCGGTTCATCGAACAGCCCTTCACGAACCACAAGGGCGGCCGCCTGGTCTTCGGCCCCGACGGGTATCTGTATCTCGCGCTGGGTGACGGCGGATCGGGCGGCGACCCCGGGAATCGCGCACAGAATCCCATGAGCCTGCTCGGCAAGATCCTGCGCATCGACGTGAACGTGCCGGACGCCGACCCCGTCGGCTATCGCATCCCGCCGACCAATCCCTTCACGGACGATCTGCCCGTCCCCGCGCGCGACGAAGTCTGGGCGCTGGGCCTGCGCAATCCGTGGCGGTTCGCGTTCGACAATCCCCTGCGCGGCGGCACCGGCGGGATGCTGATCGGCGACGTCGGCCAGGGCGCGCGCGAGGAGATCAACTATGAACCGCCCAACCGCGGCGGACGCAATTACGGCTGGAGCCTGCGCGAAGGCCGTCAGGACTTCGAGCCCGCCAGACCGCCCGCGTTCCTGCCGCTCACCGAGCCGATCTACGACTATCCGCGCGACGTCGGCCGCTCCGTCACCGGCGGACAGGTCTATCGCGGACGCGACCTGGGGCCCGGCTTCCGCGGACGCTATTTCTACGCGGACTACGTCACGCGCCGCATCTTCACCCTGCCCATCCTGCTCGACGGCGGCACCGGCGAGCCGCTGCCCGTCGACACCACCCTCGTCGTCGAACACACCGCCGAACTGGGCGGCGCCGACGTGCTCGGCTCGATCAGCTCGATCGATCTCGACGTCGACGGCGAGACGTATCTCGTCAGCCACGACAAGGGCATCATCTTCCGGCTCACCGCCGACACGGACCTGGACGGCCTCTCCGACGGATGGGAAGCGCAGTTCGGCCTGAATCCCGCGTCGTCCACCGGCAACGACGGCGCGACCGGCGATCCCGACCACGACGGACAGTCGAACGCGCAGGAATTGCAGGCCGGCACGCATCCGTTCAACGACGCGACGCTCACGCGCTACTTCGCGGAAGGATCCAATTCGAGCTTCTTCGACACGGAGATCGCGCTGGCGAATCCGGGCGCGGACGAAGCGACGGTGATGCTCCGGTTCCAGCGGCATGACGGGATCAACATCTCGCACTTCGTGTCGGTGCCCGGGCAGCGCCGCGTGACCGTGCTGCCGCGCACGATCGCCGGCCTCGCCGCCGCGGACTTCGCCACGATCCTGGAAACGAACCGCCTCGTGGCCGCGGACCGCACGATGCGCTGGACGACCGGCGAGTGGTACGGCAGCCACGGCGAAACGGCCGTTGTCGCGCCGGCGTCGACGTGGTATCTCGCGGAAGGCGCCACGCACGGCGATTTCGATCTCTTCTACCTGATCCAGAACCCGAACGACACTCCCGTCACCGTCGCGGTGACGTATCTGCGTCCGGCCCCGCGTCCATCGATCCTCAAGACGTACCCCGTGCCGCCGCGGACCCGCCGCACGATCTACGTCGACACCGAGGGCCCCGAGCTCGCGGCGACGGATGTGTCCGCCGTCGTCTCCTCCGGCGCCGGCGAACCCATCATCGTCGAGCGCGCGATGTATCTCACCGGCAGCGGCCAGGCCTTCAGCGCCGGCCACGAAAGCGCCGGCGTCACCGCGACGCGCAACAACTGGTTCTTTGCCGAAGGCGCGACGGGCGACTTCTTCGACATGTTCCTGCTCTTCGTGAATCCCGGCGGCGTCGACGCGACCGTCACCGCGCGCTATCTGCTGGTCGACGGCACCGTCATCACGAAGACGCATCCGGTGGCGGCGAACAGCCGGGAGACGATCAACGTGGAGCTGGTGGATCCGCAGCTTCGCAGCGCCGCGGTCTCGACGATCATCGAGTCCACGCAGCCCATCGTTGCCGAGCGCTCGATGTTCTGGCCGGCCGGCCAGTGGTATGAAGCCCACAACTCGCCCGGCTCGACGCAGACCGGTCAGGCGTGGGCGCTGGCAGGCGGCGAGAGCGGCGGTCCGCTCGAAGCGCAGACGTTCGTGCTGATTGCGAATACGGCCGCGGCCGATGGCGATGTCCGCGTGACGGTGCTGCCGGAAACGGGCGCGCCGGCGTCGGTGACGCTTCCCTTGCGCGGCAACAGCCGCTCGAACGTGAACATCGCCACGAGGCCCGAGTTCGCCTCGGTGGTGAACGGACGGTATGGCGTGCTGGTCGAAGCGGCCAGCGCCGGGATCGATCTCGTGGTCGAACGCGCGACGTACACCAACGCGGCGGGCCAGGTCTGGGCCGCGGGCGTCAATTCGCTCGCGACGAAGGTGCGCTGACACGTCTCGGAGCGCGTTTCACACCGCCGCACGCGACGTTCGTTCGCGTGCGGCGGTTCTATTTGTACGCCTGCCGCCGTGCGTCGAGCATGAGCAGGCCGTGTCGGACCGCCGGCAACGCGACAACTACGGGCGACGCTTCCGCACGCGCGACCGAGATGTCGGTCATCGATTGCCGCGAGTCGAGGTCGATCAGCGCGCCGTCATGCGGGGCGTCGAGTCGAAGGTGGAGGACGGCGTCCGCGTCGGCCGTGTCGAGATAGATCAGCAGCGTCGAACGTCCGCGCCAGACGACCGTCCACGCGACGCCGCTGGCGGCACGCAGCGGCGAGTCCGTCGCGCTGACGGATGCGAGCGCCGGATCGCGGCGCGTGGCCGCGTCCACCTGATCGCGCAGCGCCGGCATGAACGGATCGTCCGCGCGCCAGCGAAGACGCGTCGTGGTGAACGGGAAGGCGGCGGTTCCGGCGTCCGCGAAGGTGGTGTGTGCGGCCGATGCGGCCGAAGAGCCGAGCGGGGACGTTGCGTAGCAGAGGCGATCGGGACGCAGGCACCCGTCGGGCGGCGTCGTGGTGGGCAGGCACGGGGCGGGCCATGCGCCGGCGAGCAGCAGCGTCTTCGTGCAGCCGGTCCACGCAATCGGCAGCACCGGCGGCTCGCGATGGGACACGCGTTCGGCGAAGACCTCGGGCGCGGACGAAGGCCACGCGGGGACGTGGGTCCAGAGCCACGCCGCGAACGGCGTCGGATAGCGGTAGACCTCGGGCAGCGCCGGCCGGAAGTTCCACACGGCCCAGGTCGCGTTGAGAACCGCGAGGCTCGTGAACACCCCGGCTGCGATGCGCGTACGCGTCAAGCGCGGTGAGGCGGACGCGATCAGCAGGCCCCACGGCATCAGCCACAGCGTCCAGCGGTTGACGCTCGGCGTCGCGCCGTGGTTCGCGTTCACCGATTGCGCGTAGCCGGCCAGTTGAATCGCGACCGCCCCGACGATCACCAGCGCTTCGAGCCATCCCGCGTCGCTCGTGTGCCGCGCGCGCCACGCGAAGACGATCGCGGCGAGTGCGGCCAGCGCGAAGAACGGCGCGTTCGGCACCAGGCCGATGTTGGGATCGGCGATGAAGGAGGTGAGGACGGTGAATGTGGGGACGGCGGGACGGGTGTACCCGACGAGCGGCGACCAGACGCCGAGGTGCCATTGGTAATACGCAAGCGGCAGGGCGATCAGGCATCCGCCGCCGATGATGCCGATCGCGATCTGCCGCCGCACGCGCGCGCGATCCTCGTTGCCGTCACGCCACGCGCGCCAGATTGCCGACGCCGCGAGCACGCCCCACACGGGCACGAGCGCGGGATTCTGCGCCGCGGCCGCGCCGGCAAGGACGAGCGTCCAGTTCGGGGCGCGGCGCCAGACCGCGCACGCCATCGCGAGCAGCGACACGGTGAACACGTCCCCGTGCGCCTTGTCGATCCACCAGATCAGCGGACCCGCGAGCAGCAGCGCCGACCAGGCCGTCGACACGTGCCGTGCGATCACCGCGAAGGCCAGCGTCAGCAGCGCGACGTTCGTCAGCGTGAACGCCCAGTTCGGGTGCAGGCGCGCGGCGTGCGCGACCCAGCGTCCAGGGACGTTGATCAGCGGATACAGCCAGAAGTGCGGGAAGTCCTGACGTCCGTCGGCGCCGACGAGATGCGGAAACCGCAGTGGCGACTCGTCGAAGCCCGCGTCGATCGTCCGCGCCGTGCGCTCCAGCCGCAGCAGATCGCCGCGCGACACCGATGGCGGACGCAGGCCCGCCAGATTCTCGGTCATCGCCCAGTACTCGACGCCGTCGCCCACGCGACGCGGCGTGGACGATCCGATCAGCAGGACGCAGAACAGGACAAAGAGGAACAGCGCCGCCGCGCCGCGCGCGGGCCGGCCGATGGACGTGTCGTGCGCCGCGTCCGTGCCGGCGCGGCGGTCGTCAGCTGTTCTTGACGCCGGGTCTGGCATCCGAGAGGACGGCTTCTTCGACGAGCTGCGCGCGCTCGGACAGCATCAGGTGCTCGTTCATCGCCTGACGTGCGGCGGCGGCGTCGCGCGAGCGGACGGCGTGATAGATCCGCCGGTGCATCTCGGCCGATTCGCGCAGGTCGCGCGCGCGGTCGACGTTCTGGCGCCGTGTCTCGTAGAAGATGCCCGAGACCATTTCGACGAGCGATGCGAGGATGGGATTGCCCGACGCGGCGGCAATCGCGCGATGGAAGCGGATGTCGTGGACGAGGAAGGCGTGCGGATCGTCCAGCGATGCGAACATGCTGGTGACTTCCTCCGCGATCGTCACGAGATGCTCGCCGTTCGCGCGCTCGGCCGAGAGGCCGGCCACGCCGACTTCGAGCAGGCGGCGCGCCTCGAACATCTCGTTGCGGCTGACGCCGTGCATCGCCGCGATGAACTGCAGCGGCTCGCTTTCGAGCGCGGGCGGTCCGTCCGTGATGAACGTCCCCGAGCCGTGGCGCGACTGGATCACGCCCATCGCCGACAGCGCGCGCAGGCCGACGCGGACGCTCGATCGGCTGACGCCTGTCTGCAGCGCGAGCGTGCGCTCGGGCGGGAGCCGGTCGCCCGGGCTCAGGACGCGCTCTTCGAGCAGCTTCCGGACGTGCTTCACCACCTGTTCCGCCGCGCTGACGTCATCCGTGCCGGCCCGGGCCTCGCGGCCGGCGGATGGCGCCGCCGTCTTCCGCTTGCGGGGACCGGGCTCGAGAGGTGGTGTCATGCCTATTCGTTCAGCCAGGACTTCGAGACGGTGCGCGGCTCCTGGCGGATGAACGGGCCTTCCGGGACGTAGGCCGGTCCGGGCAGGGTGGCGCCGCCGTGGCGGCACTGGCCCGCCGCGCCGCGGCCCGACGCGTCCAGCACGGCGGAGGCGCACGGGCCCTGGGGGCCTTCGTCGAAGTGGTAGAGCGCGACGGTGTCCGCGTCGCTCATGAAGGGCGCGCCCGGCCGGTCGAACGGCGCGAGGTAGCGCACGCGGCTGGACATGCGGAATTCGTCGATCCAGCCGGCGAAGCCGGGCGTGCGGCCCTTGGCGTCTTCCTTCCCGGCGCCGAGGACGAGCAGCGCGTCCTGGCCGTGCTCGCCGGGCGCGCGGCCGTCGCGATAGCTGATGTCGCCGGTCGGGCCGACGCCTTGCGCGCTTTCGTTGCCGTTGACGTAGACGCGCATCTGGCCGTCCGCGGCGCGGCGCGTCACCGCGACGTGGTGCCAGCGGCCGTCCGCGACGTCGATCAGGCCGCACAGCGTCTGGCTGCCCCGGGCGTTCGCGACGCCGAACGCGATGCGGCCGCCGCTCACGGAGATCCCGTATTCCCCCTGCTCGGGGGATCCGGACATGCTGCGGTCGACGATGACGTTGCCGTAGCGCCAGCCGTCCTCGCCGGCCTGACAGGACGTCGTGCCGTTCGCGCTGGTGTCCGCCTTCATCCAGAATTCGATCGTGAAATCGTGCCCCACGTCCGCCGGCACCTGCGGGTCCAGCGCCATTGTCAGGCGATCGACGTCGCCGCCGCCGTTGCCATAGAACCGGAGCGAGAACCCGGCCACCGCGCCGCCCTGCTGGACGGCCACGCCGTTGCGCGAGGTGGAGAGCGAAGACGGACTGGTCGGGCTCTCGGCGCACGCAGACGCGAGAATCGCCACGGCGAGTCCTCCAAGCGCTGTCCAGGTTCCCTTCACGATCACGACCGACTTTACCGCATTTCTCCGTGGAATCGCACCAGGCGGGCACGGACCCGACTCCCGGTGGTCTACCGGACGCGCCGCCGGGTGACGTCCGGCGGCGGCTGACCGTCGTTGCTCGTCTTTCGCGAGCGCGCGTGCACTCCCACGCTTCCGGGGCGATGCGCGTCCCGGGCGACGCGCGTCCTGCGATCATCTGCGCGAACCTGCGTCCTATTGCGCAGGGCTGCTCGTGGCCGGCGTCCGCGCCGGCGCCTGCTTCACGTACTTGTCCGCCCACGCCGTCATCTCGGCGAGGGTGTGCAGCACGGACTCGCGTCCGAGGTAGCCGTGCGCCTCGTACGGCAGCGTGACGTACCGGACCGTCGCGCCGTGGCCCTTGAGGGCGACGTACATGCGCTCCGACTGGATCGGGAAGGTCCCCGAGTTGTCGTCTGCTTCGCCGTGAATCAACAGGATAGGCTCATTGATCTTGTTCGCGAACCAGAATGGCGACATGTTCACGTACACCTGGGGGACGTCCCAGAACGTCCGCGTCTCCGACTGGAACCCGAACGGCGTCAGGGTCCGGTTGTACGCGCCGCTGCGCGCGATGCCGGCCCGGAACAAGTCGCTCTGCGCCAGCAGGTTCGCCGTCATGAACGCGCCGTAGCTGTGGCCGCCGACGCCGATGCGATCGCGGTCCGCGACGCCCATCTCCACCACCTTGTCGATGGCCGCCTTCGCGCCCGCCACGAGCTGTTTGACGTAGGTGTCGTTCGCCGTTTCGCCTTCGCCGATGATCGGCATGCTGGGATTGTCGAGAATCGCGTACCCCTGCGTGAGCAGCAGCAGATGGCTCGGTCCGCCGTAGAGCGTGAAGCGCTCGTTCGATCCGCGGACCTGGCCCGCGTCCGCGGCGGACGTGAACTCGCGCGGGTACGCCCACACCATGACCGGCAGGCGCGTGCCTTCCTTGTAATCGGGCGGCAGGTACAGCGTCGCGGAGAGGTCGACGCCATCATCGCGCTTGTAGGTAATCAGCCGCTTCTGCACGCCCGCGAGTTGCGGCGCGGGGTCGGTGAACTGCGTCAGCGCGCGGCGCGCGTCGCCCGGCAGCGTGCGCACGAAGTAGTTGGGCGGGTCGCGCCGCGACTCGGCCCGCGTCAGCACGGACCGGCCGTCCTTCGAGAGCAGCGCTTCGACGTTCTCGTAGCCCTTCGCGTCGGACTGGAACAGGCGCTCCGCCTTCAGTGTCTGCAGGTCGAGGCGATCGAGGAACGGACGATCGCCGGACGGCGAGGATCCGCGTCCGGTCAGGTAGATGGCCGGGCCCTCCTGCAGGATGGCGCCGGTCTCGTTGACGACGGGCAGGCCGGGATCGGTGTAACCATCGGCGACGCTGCGGTCCCACAGCTTGCGCGGCGAGGCGCCGGGTTTGTCGATCAGCCAGGTGCGCGTGCGGCGCGTGGCGCGTTCATTTTCGGTGACGAGTGCGATGCCGGTCTCCGTCCAGCGGATGCTGGAGAAGCGGTGCTCGGTCTTCAGCAGTTCGACCGGATCGCCGGTGAACGGTGCGGCGAGGGCGACCACCTTGTCGCGCTGCGGCACTTTGTTCTTCAGATCGCCGCCGTCGAGCGCTTCCGCCCACACCAGCGTCGCCGGTGCGTTGGCCTGCCAGCGATACATGCGCGGTCCGGTGACGACACCGGTCAGCGGCGCGGTTTCGCCGGAGGGCACGCTCGCGATGGCGCGCACCTTCGAGCCCGTCCGCGTCCAGACCTCGACGTCTTTGGGGAACTCGCCGCGCGGCGCGACGCGTGAGAACGGCGGCTTCGTCACCTCGATCAGCAGGAAGCGTCCATCGGGCGACGGCCGCACCGCTTCGAAGAGGCCGGGCGTGCCCACCACGGTGGCCTTGCCGCCGGCCGGCGGCACCAGGCTGATCTCGCTCGTGAAGTAGTACGCGAACAGCGCCTCGTCGTGCGCGCTCGTCAACAGGTCCTGGTAGGTCCGTGTCGGCGTCGGACGTCCCGCGTTTTCCTGGATGTTCGGACCGGACGGCGCGGCCGGCCTGACGGGCGGCGCGCCGCGGCGCGTGGGCACCGTCAGGCAGACCAGCGCGGACGAATCATCCAGCCACGAGCAGTCCGGACCGTCGGGCGCGTTGAGCCGGTCGTGCAGCTTCGTCGCCTTCGCGCTGCGGACGTCGACCGTCCAGAGCTCGACGCTCGTCGGCGCGTTGCGGGCGAACGCGTACCACTTGCCGTCCGGCGAAAAGCCGACGGGGAAGAGTGTGCTGTCGGCCGGCAGGGTGACGGGGCGCTCCGCGCCGTCCGCGATGGACTTCAGCGTGAGGCCGGTCAGCAGGGCAGGGCGATGCGGGCCGGTGCGATTTGGATTCACCCGTGAGCCGGCGAGGGCGAGCATGGGTTGCGCCAGTTCGCCGACGGACGGCATGTTGCGGCGGACGAGCAGGACGACGGTGTCGTGCGTCGGGCTGACGTCCGCGCCGGGCAGCGGCGCGGCATCGAGAATGTCGACGATCGCCTTGGGCGGCGTCAGATAGCGGGGCGCGGCCCCCTGCGCGTGGACGGCGGAGACGCCGCCGAGCAACACGACAAGAGACAGACACACCACCGGCGTCAGGCGGCGATGAAACATACGGCACTCTCCTCCAAGGGGGACGACATTATAACGTCATGGACCGTTCATCACAGACTACGCCGTAGTACACTCGGACGTTCACCCGTCCGGCGCCATGCCCGACACTCGCCACTTCCAGCCGTCGCCGCCGGGCGGCACGCCCGCCGCCGGTCAGTCCTTCCGGCCTCGGTTTTCGTCCCGCCTGCCCGCGACGCTCGCGCCAAACCGGTTGACCCGCGCCATCGAGCGGCTGCGGACGCAGGGCACGCCGTTCATCGATTTGACGGAAACGAACCCGACGCGCGTCGGCGCGTACCCGGACGGCCTGCTGACGCCGCTGGCGGATCCCGCCGGCTTGACCTACGCCCCGGCGCCGCGCGGAGCCGCGGTCGCGCGGGAGGCGATCGCGATCGCGTACGTCCGCCGCGGACTGGACGTCGATCCCTCGCAGGTCGTGGTCACGGCCAGCACCAGCGAGGCGTACGGGTTCCTGTTCAAGCTGCTGTGCGACCCGGGTGACGAAGTGCTCGTGCCGACGCCGAGCTATCCGCTGTTCGAGCACCTCACCGGACTCGAGGCCGTGCGTCCTGTCGCGTATCGCCTGGACTATCACGGCGCCTGGCGTATCGACTTCGCGAGCGTCGAGCGCGCGCTCTCCCCCCGCAGCCGCGCCCTCCTCATCGTCAGTCCAAACAATCCGACCGGGTCGTGCCTGACGCGCGGCGAACTGGATCGGCTCGTCGACATCTGCCGGACGCACGGGATCGCGCTGATTGGCGATGAGGTCTTCGCCGACTATCCACTGACGGATCGGCGGCCGGAGCGGCCGGAGGATCGGCCGTCCAGCGTCCTCGCCCAGCGCGACGTGCTGACGATCGCCCTCGGCGGGCTGTCGAAGTCCGTCGGGTTGCCACAGCTCAAGCTCGGCTGGATGGTCGTCGCGGGGCCCGCTGACGCGCAGGCCGCGGCGCTCGACCGGCTGGAGTGGATTGCGGACACGTACCTGTCGGTTTCGACGCCGGTACAGTTGGCGGCGCCAGCGCTGCTCGACGCGGGGCACGCCGTGCGGACGTGGATCCAGCATCGCATTACCGGCAACCTGCACGCGCTGGCGCGCGCGGTGGCGCAGGCGCCGGCCTGCACGCTGCTCGCGCCGGACGCCGGCTGGTCCGCGGTCGTCCGTGTGCCGGCGATCGTGTCCGAAGAGGAACTGGTGATGGATCTCCTGGAGCAGAATCGCGTGCTGGTCGCGCCCGGCTATTTCTACGATTTCGACACCGAAGCGTTCGTGATTCTCAGCCTGCTGCCACGCCCGGATGAGTACCTCGACGGCGTGACGCGCCTGCTGCAACGCGTCACCGGCCTCGTCCGGACCTGACCTCGACACACGCCCGTCGCCCGCCTGGCCGATGCTGCCAGAAGCGTCCGCGGCTGGCCCGATCCGTGCAATTCGAACGCAGCAGCGAATGATGACGAGACGACCACAGTACTGTCAGGGCAGACACGCGGGCGTGCTGGCGCCGCTATTTGCGTGCGCGTCCACGAAAAGCTGGGGCATTGGGGAGATTGGCGACATCGCGCCGATGGCGCAGTGGCTGCAATCGGCCGCGCTCGATGTGTGGCTGATGCTGCCGGTGAACGAGATGGCGTCGGGACAGAGCTCGCCGTATTCCGCGTTGTCCGCGATGGCGATCGATCCGATCTACATCTCGGTGGGCGCGGTACCCGAATTTCAGGCGATGGGCGGCGAGCGTGCGTTGACGCCGGACGAGCGCCAGCGGCTGCGGCGCGTACGCGGCGCGCCGCGCATCGCGTACGCGGACGTGCGCGCGCTGAAGGATGCCGTGCTGCGCCGCGTGTTCGATGTCAATCGCTCGTCTGGTGGCGAGCGGCGCGAGGCGTTCCAGGCCTTTGTCGAGCGCGAGCGCTGGTGGCTGGACGACTATGCGCTGTTCCGGGCGCTGCACGAGCGGCACGCCGGCCAGCCGTGGTGGGAATGGGACGCCGCGCTGCAGGCGCGCGAGCCGGAGGCGCTGGATCGCGTCCGCCGCGAGCTGGCGGACGACATCGCGTACTACGCGTTCCTGCAGTGGCTCGCGGACGCGCAATGGCAGGACGCGCGGCGCGATGCGGGCGGCGTCGGCCTCTTCGGCGATCTGCCCTTTATGGTCGGCGCCGATAGCGCGGACGTCTGGGCGCACGCCGATCTGTTCGCGCGTGACCTGTCCGTCGGCACGCCGCCCGACGCGTTCAGCGCGACCGGCCAGGACTGGGGCCTGCCCGCGTATCGCTGGGATCGGCTGCAGGCAACCGGGTTCGCCTGGCTGCGTCAGCGCGGGCGTCGCGCCGCGAGCCTGTTCGACGGCTTCCGCGTCGATCACGTCATCGGCTTCTTCCGCACGTATGTGCGCGCCGCGGACGGTCACGCGTTTTTTACGCCCGAGCACGAGCACGATCAGATCCGGCTGGGTGAACACGTCCTGCGGATCTTCCAGGAGACGGGTGCGTGTGTCGTGGCCGAGGATCTCGGCACGGTGCCCGACTATCTGCGTGATGCGCTCGCGCGTCTCGCGATCCCTGGCTATTGCGTGCTTCGCTGGGAGCGGCGGTGGCATGACGAGGGGCATCCGTTTCGATCGCCGTCGGCGTATCCGGTGGTGTCGCTGGCAACGACGGGGACGCATGATACGGAGCCGCTGGCGGTGTGGTGGGATGGGGCGGACGAGCACGAGCGGCGTCTGGTGTTGAGTGCGCTGAACGAGCTGGGTGAACGGAACGAGCTGAGTGAACTGGGCGAGCAGGGGCACGGCATCGATCCGCACACGCCGTTCGGGCCGGACGTTCGCGACCGGCTGCTGCAGGCGCTGTTTGCGTCCGCGTCGAACCTGCTCGTGCTGCCGGTGCAGGATCTCTTTGGCTGGCCGGATCGGATCAACGTGCCGGCAACGACGGGCGAGGAGAACTGGACGTATCGGCTGCCGTGGCCGGTCGATCGGTGGGACCGCCGGGACGAGGCGCGGGAGCGCGCGCGGACGCTGCAGGCGTGGGCCGCCGGGACGGACCGCGAGATCGTGCGGCAGGAAGCCTGACGCCCGGGCTCGCGCGACGTGTTGACGATATCCGCGGGCCGCGAGGCGCGCCGCGTGTGGCAGGAGGGCCGCGCGCGATAAGATCGCGTCCATGTCCTCTTCCTCCTCTCCCGACCCCGAGGCTCCCGATGCCGCGCCGATTCGCGCGCCGGAGCTGGGCGGCGCGCTCGCCTGGCTCAACGTCGATCGTCCGCTCTCGCTGCAGGCATTGCGCGGCAAGGTCGTCCTGCTGGACTTCTGGACCTACGGCTGCATCAACTGCATCCACCTGCTGCCCGACCTCGCGCGGCTCGAAGCGAAGTACGCGAACGAGCTGGTGGTGATTGGCGTCCACTCGCCAAAGTTCGACAACGAGAAGCAGACCGACAACCTGCGGCAGATCCTGCTGCGCTACGGCATCACGCATCCGGTCGCGAACGACGCCGATTTCAAGATCTGGCGTGCCTACACCGTCCGCGGCTGGCCCACTCAGGTCCTCATCGATCCCAACGGCTACATCGTCGGCGCCGCCTCCGGCGAGGGACACGCCGAACAGTTCGATCGCGCGATTGCCGCGGTCATTGCCGTCTTCGATGAACGCGGCGAGCTGGATCGGCGTCCGTTCCCGGTCGTCCTCGAACACCTGCCGGTGGACGATCGTCCGTCGAGATTTCCGGGCAAGGTGCTGGCCGACGCGGCGTTCGATCGCCTGTTCGTGGCGGACTCGAACCATCATCGCGTCCTGGTCTGCACGATGGACGGCCGGATCGTCGACACGCTCGGATCGGGCGCGGCCGGCGAGGACAACGGCGCGTTCGGTGACGCATCGTTCCGTCAGCCGCAGGGCATGGCGGTGTCCGGCGACACGTTGTTCATCGCGGATACCGGCAATCATCTGATTCGCGCGGCGGACCTCGCGACGCGCGAGGTGCGGACGGTAGCGGGGACCGGTCATCAGGCGCGCTGGGCCGGGAGCGGCGGCGCGGCGTTGGAGACGTCGCTCAATTCACCGTGGGATCTGTCGCTGCACGGGCGGCTGCTGTTCATCGCGATGGCGGGACCGCACCAGATCTGGATGGTGGACCTGATGCGCGGCCTGGCGTGGCCGTATGCGGGATCGGGTCGCGAGGCGCGTGTGGACGGGACGGTGGACGATGCGGCGTTCGCGCAGCCGTCCGGTCTTGCGAGCGAAGGCACGACGCTCTACGTGGCGGACAGCGAATCGAACATCATTCGCGCGATTGACCTGCCACCGGTCAACCAGGTGCGGACGCTCGCGGGCGGCGACCTCTTCGACTTTGGCGACGTCGACGGCGTGGGGGACGCGGTGCGCCTGCAGCATCCGCTCGGCGTGGCCGCCTACGATGGACGTGTCTACATTGCCGATACGTACAACCACCGCATCAAAGTGCTGGATCCGTCCGCGCGCCGGGTCCGGGTCTTCGCGGGGTCCGGCCGCGTCGGCCATCGCGACGGTCCGGCGACTGGTGCGATGTTCTACGAACCCGGCGGCCTCAGCGCCGCCGCCGGCCGGCTCTACGTTGCCGACACGAACAACCACGCCATCCGCGTCATCGACCTGGTGACTGGAGTGGTGTCTACGCTGGACGTGCGTCCAGCGTAGACCGCGTCCCCGCGTTGGCGGGGGAGCCCACGATCAAGTCGACCGCCAATACTGGAGCACGGGTCTATCCCCGCGCATGCGGGGACCTCTTGGAGTTCCGTGTTCTCGCGAGTGTAACGCTGACGGGATGCCTTTCCAATCCGTCAGCTCCCGCTCGCACAATTCTTTGGAGGGGCGACAAACCGTTGGATTCGGGCTTCCGTCCAAGTACCGTGGGTGTTACACTGCCCAACGACCGTCGCGCCCGCGGCGGTCTTCAACCTGCAAGAGGATGGTGGATAAGGAGTTGCTGAGAAAACTCATGACCACGCCTTGTGCATTGACCCGACGATGGTCGGGCCGGTGGATGATGGCGGCTTGTCTTCTGCCCGCGCTGCTGGCGGGTGCGTGTGCGCAGGCGCCGACGCCGCGCCGTACGGCCCGGCACGCGGACATTCGCCTGGAGCGCGACTCGGAACTGGTCGAGGCCAACGTGCCGCGCAACGCGACCTTCCAGGACATCCTGTCCAGTCATCAGATTCAGCCCGAGCACGGCGCGCGGTTCCTGAACGCCGTCAGCCGCGTATTCGACTTCCGCGATCTCAAGGCGCACCACCCCTACCAGATCGAGCTGACGCTCGACGGGCTGCTGCGCGAGTTCCGCTATCAGATCGACACGGACCGCTTCCTGCGCGTCCAGGGGCCGGGCACGCCGCGGACGCCGGTCGACTTCACCGCCGAAGTCGTCCCGTATCGCAAGGAACAGGCGCTCGTCGCCATCCGCGGACGCATCGACGAGAACCACTCCTCGCTCGTCTCCGCCGTCGACGGCGCGGGCGAGAACATCACGCTCGCCATCGAGCTGGCCGAAATCTTCGGCGGCGACATCGACTTCAACCACGACCTGCAGCGCGGTGACAGCTTCGAAGTCGTCTTCGAGCAGATCCTGCGCGAAGGCCAGCGCGCCGGCTACGGGGACATCGTGGCCGCCACGTTCACGAACGATGGCAAGACGTACTCCGCGTTCCGCTATCAGGTGCCAGGCGGCAAGCCGGCGTATTACGACGAGGAAGGACGATCGCTGAAGCGGTTCTTCCTCGCGTCGCCGCTGAAATTCGAGCCGCGCGTGACGTCGGGCTTCTCGTATCGGCGTCTGCACCCGGTGCTCGGTATCCGCCGTCCGCACCTCGGCGTCGACTTCGGTGCGCCGCGCGGCGCGCCCGTCGTTGCCGTCGCGGAAGGTGTCGTCGTCTCGGCGGCCTTCACGCGCGGCGGCGGCAACACCGTCACGCTGCGGCACACTGGCGGCTACGAGACGCAATACCTGCACCTGTCCGCGTTCGCCAAGGGCCTGCGCGCGGGCGCGCGCGTCTCGCAGGGGGAAACGATCGGCCGCGTCGGCGCGACGGGACTCGCGACCGGGCCACACCTGCACTACGTCCTCAAGCGCGGCGGGACGCACGTCAACCCGCTCGCCGAGCACAAGAAGCATCCGCCGGGCGAACCCATCCCGCCGAGTCATCGCGATCGCTTCGCGGCCTTCCGCAACGACTTCATCGACCGCTTCGTCAGCGCGTCGGATCGCGTCATGACCGCCGCGCTCGCCGCCGGCGGCGCCATGACGCCGTCCGCGACGCCGGCGTCCGGGGCGGCCCTGTCAGCCGCGGGTCCGGCCAGCGCGACCGCGCCGGCCGCGGCTCCAGCCGTCGCGGGCGCGCAGAACTGATCGCACACCGAACACGTCCGCGATTACGCGAAATCCCAGGCCATGCATCGATCCGGTTCACCCGGATCGGTTCGTGGCCCTGTTCATCTGTAGCGCGATTTCCACCTCGACCACCGTCGGTTGACGCCGTCCCCTGTGGGCCGTGGAACCGTGCGCGGTGCGCTATGATGGCGGGGTAAGGAGCCTTATGACACGGACATGGACACTCGCGCGCGCACTCGTCGTGATCCTGCTGCCAGCCGGACTGCTGGCCGCGTCGCTGCAAGCTCAGAGTGACAAGATCACCCTGCCTCGTCGTCCCGCGCCGAACCAGAGCTTCTCCGTCAAGATGACCCAGGACGTCGACATGGCGATGACCGTCGAGGGCGAAGGCGCACCGACGACCGGCGGTCCCATGAAGACCTCGGGCCAGATCAGCGTCACGATGGACCAGAAGATCGGCGCCGTGGACGCCACCGGCCTGCTGCCCGTCGAAGTCACCTACACCGACGCTGGCGGCGAAATGACGGTGAACGGCCAGGCGATGAAGCTCTCGCAGATGCGGGACCAGGTCGTCGGCAAGTCGCTCAAGCTCCAACTCGACGCGGCGGGCGGCGTGAGCAAGGCGGACGTGCCGGAAGGCCTCGAAATGTCCGAGCAGATGCTCCGGCAGATGTGGGAATCGTTCGCGGGCCGCATCCCGGCGACGCCGCTCGCGGTCGGCGAGAAATTCACGATGCCGCTCAGCATCCCGATGCCGATCCCCGTGGCCGGCGAGCAGGGCACGAAGCTCGAAGGCACCGTGACGACCACGCTGGCGAAAGTCGAGGGTACGGGCGCCAATCGCCTCGCCTACCTCGATCAGGTCTTCGAAGGCGGCCTCAACACCGCCGTCAAGCGGACCGCGGACAGTCCCGAAGTGAAGGTCAACATGAAGATGTCGGGCACGGGCCGCGTCACGGTCGATCTCGCGCGCGGCGTGATGCCGTCCGGCGACACCACCTTCAAGATCAACGGCGAAGTCACCGGGCCGAGTCCGACCGGCGGGTCGATCGTCATGAAGATGGACGGGACGATGCACATGGTGCAGGCGGAGGAGAAAAAGCCGTAACACGTCGCAAGAAGCCGTCAAGAGACGGGCGGAATCAAAGAAACGGCACAGGGCGCGCGCCTCGCGCGAGGACGCCGCGAGGGGTGAGATAGAATATGGGGCCTCATGGCTCTCGTCCGCCCCTTTGCCGCCTTGCGTCCTCGTCCCGAGGTCGCCTCGCGCGTCGCCGCTGTCCCCTACGACGTCGTCAACACCGACGAAGCCCGCGCCCTGGCGCAGGATCCTCTGAGCTTTCTCCACGTCTCGCGTGCTGAAATCGACCTGCCGCCGAAGACCGACCCCTACGCGGACGCGGTCTACCAGACCGCGGTCCGGAACTTCGACGCGCTCAAAGCCTCCTCGCTGAGCCTGGAAGAGCATCCGGCCCTCTATCTCTACCGCCTGCGCATGGGTGCGCACGTGCAGACCGGCGTCGCCGCCGCGTACTCGGTGGACGAATACGCGCGCGACCTGATCAAGAAGCACGAGAAGACGCGGCCCGACAAGGAAAACGACCGCACGCGGCACATCATCGACACGCGGGCGCAGAGCGGTCCCGTCCTGCTGACCTATCGGCAGCACGACGCGCTGCGGCGTGCGATCGACCAGGGGACGCTGACCGGCGCGCCGCTGTACGACATCACGGCGTCGGACGGCATCCAGCACACGATCTGGCGCGCGTCCGACGCGCTGCGTGACGACATTGTCGCGACGTTCGCGGACGTGCCCGCGCTCTACATCGCGGACGGCCATCATCGCGCCGCCAGCGCCGCGCGCGCGCACGCGCACTTCGCGCAGGTGGGCGAGCCGCGCGAGGCCGAGCACGCGTGGTTCCTCGCGGTGGCGTTCCCCGACGTCGAGATGCAGATCCTCCCGTATCACCGCGTGGTGAAGGATCTCGCCGGCGCCACGCCGGACGCGTTCCTCGCCGCGGTGCGCACGAAGTTCGGCGCCGAACCGGGCGACGCGACGCCGCGCCGGAAGGGCGACGCGTCGATGTATCTCGGCGGACGCTGGTACGCGCTGCGCATCGGTGACGGCACGAACACCGATCCGATCTCGTCGCTCGACGTGTCGCGGCTGCAGGATCACCTGCTGGAGCCGCTGCTGCGCATCGCCGATCCGCGCACCGACAAGCGCATCGACTTCGTCGGCGGCATCCGCGGCACCGGCGAGCTGGAACAGATCGTCAATCGCGGCGACGCGGCGGTCGCGTTCTCCCTGTTTCCGACCACGATCGCCGAGCTGATGGCCATCGCGGACGCGGGCGGCATCATGCCGCCGAAGTCCACGTGGTTCGAGCCGAAGCTGCGCGACGGACTCCTGACGCACGTCATCTGAAGCGATCGACGCGGCCGGATCGCGCGCGGACCTGCGTCCACGCGGGCGCCGGACCCCGATTCCGGGCAGACACTGACCGAGCAGACATCGACACCAGCCCCGACAGCGACACCGATAGCGATGAAGATACTCATTGCGGACAAATTCGAGCAGAGCGGCATCGACGGCCTCGAGGCCGCGGGCTGCGACGTCATCTCGCAGCCGGCGCTGGAAGGCGATGCGCTGGCGGCGGCGCTGAAGGAGACCGGCGCCGAGGTCCTGATCGTGCGGTCGACGAAAGTGACCGAGCCGATGCTCGACGCCGGCCGCCTGTCGCTCATCGTGCGCGCCGGCGCGGGCTACAACACGATCGACGTCGCCGCCGCCTCGCGCCGCGGCATCTACGTGTCGAACTGCCCCGGCAAGAACGCCGTCGCGGTCGCCGAGCTCGCCTTCGCGCTCATGCTGGCGCTCGACCGCCGCGTGCCGGACAACGTCCGCGAACTGCGCGACGGCCAGTGGAATAAGAAGGAATACTCGAAGGCGAAGGGCCTCCTCGGCCAGACGCTCGGCGTGCTGGGCGCGGGCAATATCGCGCAGGAAGTCATCCGCCGCGCGGCCGCCTTCGGCATGCCGGTCGTCCTGTGGAGCCGACGCTTTGCTGGTGAAGATCGACCGGCCACGCCGCAGGAGCGCGCGGAGCTGGGACTGGCGGACGTGTCCGCGCTCTCGCTGACGCTTGCGCCGACGCCGGGCGATGTCGCCGCGCGTGTTGACATCCTCAGCCTGCATCTCGCGCTCGGACCGGAGACGCGCAATGTCGTCGACGCGGCGCTGCTTGGACGCCTGAAGCCCGGCGCGATGCTGATCAACACCGCGCGCGGCGAGGTCGTCGATCACGCCGCGCTCGCCGACGCCGTGCGCACGCGCGGCCTGCGCGTCGGCCTCGACGTCTTCGAGAACGAGCCGTCCGCGGCCACCGCCGCGTATACTCATCCGCTGCTCGCGCTGCCTGGCGTCTACGGCACGCACCACATCGGCGCGTCCACCGATCAGGCCCAGGAAGCCATCGCGGCGGAAACCGTCCGCATCATCCGCACGTTCAAGGACACCGGCAAGGTGCCGAACGTCGTCAACCTCGCGCGTCGGACCCCCGCGACGCACCGGTTGATCGTCCGCCACCGCGATCGCCCCGGCGTGCTCGCGCACGTCTTCGAGCATCTGCGCGGCCGCTCGATCAACGTCCAGGAAACGGAAAACATCGTCTTCGAAGGCGCGCAGGCGGCGATTGCGCGCATCAACCTCGATGGCGCGCCCGACGCGGCGCTGCTCGAGACCATTCGCAGCGGGAATGCCGACATTCTCGATCTGCAGCTCGTCGCCCTGTAGGCGTGTCCACGGCGCGCCAGGAGATCGTCATCATGCCGACCACGACCCAACGCGTATTCAACTTCAGCTCGGGCCCCGCCGTGCTGCCCCTGCCGGTGCTGGAAGAAGCCCAGCGCGATCTCGTCGCGCTGCCCGGCGTCGGCATGTCCATCCTCGAAATCAGCCATCGCTCGACCGCGTTCGATGAAGTGATCGCCGCCGCCGAGGCCGATCTGCGCACGCTGGCCGGCATCCCGGACAACTATCGCGTCCTGTTCCTGCAGGGCGGCGCCAGCCTCCAGTTCTCGATGGTGCCGATGAACCTGTTGCCCGCCGGAGCGACGGCCGATTACGTCGTCACGGGCGTGTGGTCGCAGAAGGCGGTGAAGGAAGCGAAGCGCGAAGGCGCGGTGCACATCGCCGCGACGACGGAGGACGGTAACTTCAAGCGGGTGCCTCGTCAGGACGGGATCACGTTGTCGTCGGACCCGGCGTACGTGCACTACACGTCCAACAACACGATCTACGGCACCGAATTCTCCTACGTGCCGGACGTCGGCAAGGCGCCGCTGATCTGCGACATGTCGTCCGACATTCTCAGCGGACCGGTGGACGTCAACCGCTTCGGCATGATCTACGCCGGCGCGCAGAAGAACCTCGGGCCGTCCGGCGTGACCGTCGTCATCATCCGGGACGACCTCGTGCAGCGCTCACCCGCGAAGCTCGCGACGATGTTGAGCTATGCGGTGCATGCGGAGAACAAGTCGCTGTACAACACGCCGCCGGTGTTCGGGATCTACATCCTGCGGCTCGTGGCGAAATGGATGGTGAACCAGGGCGGGCTCGCGGCGCTGGGGCAGATCAATCAGCGGAAGGCGGCGAAGGTCTATGCGGAGATCGATCGCACCGGGTTCTATCGCGGGCACGCGGACAAGGATTCGCGGTCGGCGATGAACATCACCTTCCGGCTGCCGAACGAAGAGCTCGAAAAGAAATTCGTCAAGGAAACCACCGGCGCCGGGCTGGACGGGCTGAAGGGGCACCGGTCGGTCGGCGGCCTGCGGGCGTCGATCTACAACGCCTTCCCGGAGGCGGGCATCGACGCGCTGGTGGAGTTCATGCGGGAATTCGAGCGGAAGAACGGTTGACGTTTACCAGGCGCACCCGCCGTTCGTTGGGAAAAATGGACGTTCGGACGGTTGAGGCCGTCCGCAGGCCGTCCGATCCAGGGCGTGGGGCCGGGATCGCGGGTATTCCGGCCGGTCCAGAGGGGCTGTCCGCGGTTCTGTCCCAGGCGCGCTCTGTGCTAGAGTCGATGGCTGGTTTGTCTCATCCCCGGTGAGATGTTCGTCTCTATCTTCGGCATCTCGGAGGTTGCGTGCTGGTTTCGCTGCTCATCGCCCTGGCGGTCTCGACCGCTGTCACTCAAATCACGGTCTTCTGCACCACGATCTATCTGCATCGTGCCGCCACGCATCGCTCGCTGGTGCTGCATCCGGCCGTCGCGTGGCTGTTCCGTCTCAGCTTGTGGCTGACGACCGGACTCGTGACGCGGGAATGGGTGGCGGTGCACCGCAAGCATCACGCCTTCACCGATGAAGATGGCGATCCGCACAGCCCGCACCTGCACGGCTTCTGGTCCGTGCAATTGGGCAATGTCTTCCACTACATCGAAGAGGCCCGGCAGCCGGATCTGGTCGAGAAGTATGCGAAGGACCTCAAGCCGGATCTCTGGGACAAGGTGCTCTTCGATCGGGGCCTGCTCGGTCTGACGATGGGCATCGTCCTGCTGTGCTCCGTCCTCGGCATTGGCTGGGGCCTCTTCGCGGCGTTCTTCCACGCCTTCATGTATGTCTTCGTGCTGTCCTCGTCGATCAACGGGCTGTGCCACTATCACGGCTACCGGAACTTCGACAACACGGCCACGAACATTCGCATCATCGCGTTCCTGACCGGTGGCGAGGGGCTGCACAACAATCACCACGGGTTTCCGCGCAGTCCGAAATTCAGCTTCCGCCGCGGCGAGTTCGATCCGGCCTGGCCGATCATCAAGCTCCTCACGATCCTGAAGCTGGCGCGGCCCTACAAGACCATCGAGCAGCACGTCGCGCACTCGGAAGCCTAGCGCGCGGCCCGCGAGCGCAACGCGGGCTGACTGGTCCTGACTCGCGCGGGCGCGCCTTACGGCGTGCCCGCTGCCGCACGCGATTCGCGAGGCGCACGGAATGGAGACGGGGAATCGCGGCCGGGACGTCTCCCGGACCGAAGGCTTCAGCGACGCGGTCTTCGGCTTCGCGATCACCCTCCTCGTCGTCTCTCTCGAAGTCCCCTCCACGTTCGACGACCTGCTCGCCATCATGCGCGGCGTGCCGGTCTTCGCCATCACCTTTGCCCTGCTCCTCCTGATCTGGCACGAGCACCACACCTTCTTCCGGCGCTTCGGCCTCGAGGACGGCGCGATCATCTGGCTGAACGGCCTCCTGCTGTTCGTCGTGATGATCTACATCTATCCGCTGAAGTTCCTCTTCGCGTTCCTGACCGGCCCGGAGGGCGCGTTCGCGAACGGCCTCGCCGCGCAGCGGATGATGCGGGCCGATCAGATGGTGCCGCTGATGCTGATCTACGGCGCCGGCTTCGCGGCGGTCTTCCTGTTACTGGGATTGATGTATCTGCGCGCCTGGCGCAAGCGCGGCGTGCTCGGCTTGAACCGGCAGGAGGAGTTCGACGCCCGGGCGAAGATCGGCTCGTGCGCGATCTACGTCGGCGTCGCCGTGGTGTCGATGCTGATCACCGCCGTCGGCGGCCCCAGGGCCACGGCCGTCGCCGGCTGGACCTACGCGCTCATCGGCCCCGTGCAGGGCCTGTACAGTTGGCGGATCGGTCGACGCAGGCCGGAGCCACTACTCCAGCCCGCGTCCCCCGACATGTGAGCATCAGCGTCTACGACGGGCACTGCGGATTGTTGCAGAAGTGGAACAGACAGCACGAGATGTGATCGGGATATGTGGCCGTGATTTCGTATCGGCAAACGTGCTGGTCGGGTTCGCCGCAGTGATTGGCATCGGTCAGCACGACTTCATAGACGCCAATCGCGTTGCATGAATCCGGAGCGTAGTGAAACTCCGGGTAGCCGCCGAGAAAGGTTTCTCCGGCCTGTACCCACCTGGGTGTGCAGGGACACCCTTGCGTGCTGCCGCAGAACCCAGCGCAGCGACAGGTGGTGGTGTGGCCGTCCATGCAGGGTTGGTTGCAGTTCTGGCCGAATACACAGACGTCCTCGCAGAACGGAGGCGCTGCTCCGGCCGTCGGCGTCAACGCCAGAAAGAGAGCCATTGCTGCGATGAGCATGACCGCAGCGGTGAAGTTGGGCCGATTGAGCGGATGAAACGTGTACATTCCGACGCTCCTGCCATACCAATTCCGTCAATAATCGCGGCGCTGATCTATCGGGCGTTTAGACTGTCAACTTGGCCACTGGCCGTCGTCTGAAGTCCCGGAAGCGAAATGCTGAAGAACCGCTCGATCTCCGGTCGCAGGCGCGTTCCATATGCACCCATCCATACCGCCTGCACGAGTCCGTCTGGAGAAACGACCAGGGTCTGAGGTGTCGCGCCGAGTCCATATTTCTTCTGAGACTCTGGATCAACGCCGTAATACATCTCGAAGGCCAGTCCACTCTCCACCATGTGCTGATCAACCACTGATGGAGCATCACCATTGACGGAGATGGCAATCAAGCGGAATCGGCCATTGACGCCCTGTTGGAGTGCTTTCATGTTCGGGATGTTCTTTTCGCACCAGCCACAGGTACGGCTGAACACGTAGATCAGCGTTCGAGCAGGACCGACTGTGAGGTCGACGAGCTGCCCTGCCGAATTATGCACGCGTACGCCAGCGAGCGAGTCTCCTTGACGTACCGTGACGAAATCGCGTTGCGTCGGCGCTGGAAGCTGACCTCGATTGTTGAAAACAATCAGTCCAAGAACAATGTTAGCGGTGAGCGAGAGGGCAAAGAGCACCAGCAGCAGCGCAACGTTCCCGCGTTCTGCCGATGTGCGGAAGAATCTGAAGAATCGATTCCTCAAGAGCGGCACGCCGGCCTCCACAAGAATCGCGCCTTGTAATGATGCAGGCTCTATTGTATCGCGAAGGTGAACGAGAAATAAAGGCTGATCGACGGGGCACGTGTACCTGCTGGTGAACTATTCTCGCCCAGAAACGCGAGAACGACTGAGCACAGTAGCCGTTCAGTCGACGCGGCCTCATGAAACAAAGCCCACGAAGTTCCGAGACGCTATGGCGTGGCCCGGGAAGATCGGACGCGGATCTTTCACGCCGAGGTGGCGGACGACGACTTCGCTGAAGACGTCGCGGAAGTCGGTCGTGACCGCCAGGTCGCGGCCTTCGTAGCGCTGCTCCGGCAGCAGGCCGGGCCACTTGCCGTAGACTTTCCGGCCGCGCACCGGCCCACCGAGCGCCATCATCGCGTTGCCGTGTCCGTGGTCCGTGCCACGATTCCCGTTCTCCGTCACCGCGCGGCCAAACTCGGACATCGTCAGAATGACGACGTCCTGGAGGCGCGAGCCGAGGTCCGTCGCGAGCGCGGCGATGCCGCCCGCGAAGTCGTTCAGGCGTCCGGCGAGCTGACCATTCGCGCTGCCCTGGTTGACGTGCGTATCCCAGCCGCCGCACTCGGCGAAGGCCACTTCCAGACCGACGTCCGCGCGAATGAGCTGCGCGATCTGCTTCAGCGCGTCGCCGTACGCGGAGCGCGGATACTGCGCGCCGTTCTCGGGCTGATAGCGCTTCGGATCCGCGACCTTCAACATGCGCATCGCGTCGAATGCGTCCTTGCCCGTGCGATTGAGGATTTGATCGGCCGCCGCGGCGTACTCGGCTTCGAAGGACGAATGGACGTCGCCGTTCCCGCGCAGGCCAAACTGCTGAATCTGCGTCATCGCGAGCGCCGGCGCGGTGCCTTGCAACGTGCGCGGCAACTGCGGCGTCAGCGCGACCGCGCGGAAAGGCGTCGCCGCTTCGAGCTGACGCGCCTTGAGATAGCGATTCAGCCAGCCGTCCTCGGTGCTCTTCACGCCAGGCGTGCCGCTCTCCATGTAATCCTGCGCGTCGAAGTGGGAACGCGTGCTGTTCGGCGATCCGCACGCGTGAACGATGGCGAGCTGGCCGGACGACCAGAACGGCTGCAGCCCCGCCATGCTGGGATGCAGGCCGAAGAAGCCGTCGAGGTCGATCGCGGCGTCAGGCCGTCCAGGCTGCGCGACCGCGATGCTCGGCCGCGCGGCGTAGTAGGCCGCCTCGCCGAACGGGATCACCATGTTCAAGCCGTCGACGGCGCCGCGCTGGAAGATCGTGATGAGCACCTTGCGCCGGCCGCCGCCTTCCGCGGCCGCCGTACGCGCGACGAAGGACGGCGCAAAGCCGAGGCTCACCAGCGCCAATCCGCCGTTCTTGAGAAAGACTCGTCTGGAAATCATGATGTCCGTATCCTCGTCCTCGCGACTGGCACGCGCCACCAGTTAGCGGCGCTGGAACTCCGGTGAGCCGAGCGTGAGCGCGGCCAGTTGCGGGATCGCCGTGCCCTTCTCCAGCGTCCTGAGCGTCGCGTCCGACGCCTCGTCCGCCAGCATCGCCTCCATCAGCGAGCGCCGCGCGGAGGCGATGTCGATGTTGCCCGCGATCTGCGCCACGTCGACCCTGACGCCCTTTACCTTGTTGTTCACGAGGCCGAGCGCGAAGTTCATGCGATTGATCAGCGCGCCCGTATTCACCCACGCGTCCGCGCGGTCCGCGTAGCCGGTCGGCGGCTGCGCGCCGTAGAGCGGCATGCCCATGCCGCGCAGCGTGCGCACCACCGCGTCCGCGTCCGTGATCTCCGCGCGCGTGATGCGCAGCGCGCTGGCGACGAATTCCAGTGGCGTCTTGACCTTGGCGTTCATCGCCTCGCGCGATCGGAACTCCGGCGAGAGCAGGATGACGCGTGTCACGGCGCGCAGATCGCCGTCCGTGTCGCGGAACGTCCTGGCGGCGCGATCGACGAGCGCCTTCGGCGGCGTGTCGGACACGAACCGGCGCGCGAGCTTCGTGGCGATGAAGCGCGCGGTCGAGGGATGCTTCGCGAGCAGATCGAGCACTGCCTCGCCGTCACGCTCGCCGCCGGCCGTGATCTTCTTGCCGAGGACGGTCTTGGGCCCGGGGACGTGGCGCCGCTCGTCGAAGCGGTAGCCGCCGCCCTGCCGCGGCGTATCGATCGTCCAGCCGGTGAAGCACTTCGCGACTTCGATGATGTCCTGCTGCGTGTAGCCGCCGCCGTCCACGCCGAGCGTGTGCAGCTCCAGCAGCTCGCGCGCGTAGTTCTCGTTCAGTCCCTGCGGACGCCGCTGCTGCGCCTGCGCGACGACGGCGCGGCGCTGGTCCGGCGGCATCTTGTTCAGGCGATCCATCATCTCGCCGGCGCGGGGCCCTGGACGTGCGCGCGGCCGGCGGGCGGGATCGCGCGACGGATCCCGCGAGGGATCGAGCACGCGTCTCGCGCCCGGCGCGCGGTTCGGCCGCCGGTTGGCCATGTTGGGATCGCTGCTCTGCCAGTTATCGAGATAGAACAGCATCGCCGGACTGTGAGCCGTCGCGCCGAGCAGGTCGCGGAACGTGCCGAGCACGTGCGGGCGGATGGCGTCGCGTTCGTACTCCGTGAGATACCAGCGCGTCAGGCCCTTGCCCTCGAACACATTGAAGTGGTTGAACCAGAAATCGACGAGGACTTCTTCCAACTGCCGGTCGCTGTAGACCGCGCGCAGCAGCTTCTGTTCGGAGAGCTCCGACACGACGAGCTGCCGTTGCTGCTGCGCTTCGCGGAAGCGGCGGCGGTCTTCGGGAGACATGTCCTCCAGCAGATCCGCGCGCGTGCTCTGCTGCGGCGCGGACGGCGTCATTGACGGCGTGGCCATCATCTCGTCCGCGGGTTTGGCCTCTTCGGTCTTGCCCGCCTGAACCTCTTTGGCCTGAAGCTGTTTGGTCTGGACCTGTCTGGCTTGTGCCTGGCGGCGCAGTTCCTCGAACGGCAGGTAATAGCGCGTCGCGATGTCGCGGGATGACAGCGTCACGGTCTGGAACGCCGCGAGCCGCGCGTCCAGCGCGCTGTCGTCGATGCGTCCTGGCGCGAGCTGCTGCTCGATGTACGCGTCCAGGCCCATCGCCGCCACGCGCTCGACGTCGCCCGGCGCCGGCCCGAACGTCATCCGGTTGAGCACATGGACGATCGTCCGCCGATCGGTCGCGGCGGCCGTGGGCTTGCCGGCGCGCGCCGCGGGCGCGGTCCACACGCTGCCGCCCCCAAGCGTCAGCGCGGTCACGAGAGCGACGACAGGGCGGCGAAAACGGCGGCTGAGGTGATCTGCGCGCATGGCCTCGAGGTCTCCAGTGGTCCAATCCGTTATTAGATTGGACCGCCCCGGCCGCCCGGAGGTTAAACCGGGACGTCAGCGCGCCTTCGCCGTCTCTTTGAGCACCTGGCGCGCGGCGTTGCGGCCGCACGCGCCCATCACGCCGCCGCCGGGGTGGGTAGACGACCCGCACAGGTAGAGGCCGAAGATCGGCGTCCGATAGCGCGCCCAGCCGGGCGCGGGCCGGAACGAGAAGAGCTGATCGGGTGACAGCTCGCCATGAAAGATATTGCCTTCCGTCAGCCCGAAATCGCGTTCGAGATCCAGCGGCGTGACGACCTGGCGGTGCAGGATCCGCGACGGCAGTCCCGGTGCGTAGCGTGCGAGCGTGCGGATGACGGCGTCGCCCAGCGCGTCGCGGTTCGCGTCCCAGTCCGCGCCGCCGGCGAGGTGATACGGCGCGTACTGCACGAAGCAGGACATCACGTGCTGGCCCGGCGGCGCGAGCGTGTCGTCGTTCAGGCTCGGCATCACGATGTCGATGTACGGATGCGTCGAGAACGCGCCGTACTTCGACTCGTCGTAGGCCCGCTCCAACGTGTCGAGGTCCGGCGAAATGGAGATCGCGCCAGCCAGGTGCGGGCCGACGCCCGGGCGTCCGGTGAACTCGGGCACGCCGTCCAGGGCGAGGTTCACCTTGGCGGTCGAGCCGCGGAACCGATAGCGCCGGATCGCGCTCGCGAAGTCTTCGGGGACGTGTTCCCAGCCGACCATCCGCTCGAACGTCGTGCGGACGTCCGCGTTCGACAGGATGACGGGCGCCTGATGTTCGTCGCCGTTCGTCAGCGCGACGCCTGACGCCGCGCCGTCTCGGAGCAGGATCTGCTCCACCGCCGCGGACGTCTGAATCGTCACCCCCAGCTCGGTGGCCGCGTCCGCCAGCGCCTGCGAGACCGCGCCCATTCCTCCGCGCGGCACGCCCCACGAGCGGAATTCGCCGTCGATTTCCCCCATGTAGTGGTGCAGCAGCACGTACGCGGTGCCTGGCGATCGGACGCCGAGTGTCGTGCCGATGATGCCGGATGCCGCCAGCGTGGCCTTCAGCGGTTCGCTTTCGAACCACTGTTCGACGAAGTCCGCCGCGCTCATCGACATCAGCGCGGCGAGCAGGTGCTGGCGATCGCGTGGAAGCCGATAGAGCCGGCGGCCGAGGGTGAACAGATCGAACACGCCGCGCGGATCGATCGAGCCGATGTCGGGCGGCGTCATCGAGAGCATCGGTTTGACGAACTGCGCCATCTCGCGCATCGCGTCGAGGAATGCCGGATACGCGGCCGCGTCGCGCGGGGAGAAGCGGGCGATCTCCTGTTGCGACTCCGCGGTGTCCTCGGGACGCCAGAGCGCGTCGCGTTCCAGCGGCGTCAACGTGCCGTGCAGCGGCAGGATGTGGAGGCCGAAGCGGTGCAGGTCCAGGTCCTGGATGATCTCGGGACGCAGCAAGGAGACCGCGTACGAGCACACCGAGAACTTGAAGCGTGGGAACACCTCTTCGGTCACCGCGGCGCCGCCGACGACGTGGCGGCGTTCCAGCACCAGCACGCGTCTGCCGGCCCTGGCGAGGTAACAGGCGGCAACGAGGCCGTTGTGGCCGGCACCGACGATGATCGCGTCAAACTGAGGCATGGGGGGATTGTAGGAGATCCGGGGGAGCCCAAGAAACACGAAAGCCCGTGCGGTTGGTACCCGCACGGGCCTCGTGGTGACGTGTCGATGTCCGCCCGTGAGGAGCGGACAGTCGAGGCGACTACTAGAATTCGAAGCGCGCGCCGAGGCGGACCTGACGTGGAATCTGGTACTCGAGCACCCGGCCGAAGTCGACGTTCAGCGTCCGTCTGTTGGTCTGCGTGTAGGCGTCGTAGTCACGCACCTGCTGCTGATCGAACAAATTGAAGAAATCGGCAAGCAGGACGATGCGGCGGTTGCCGAAGCGGATCGCGTAGTCGGCGTGCAAATCGAACTGCGATTCGAATGACGTGCGTTCCTTGAAGCCGTCCACGGTTTCGAAGCCTCCGCCGCGCGGAGCTTCTGGGATCTCCCCCGGTGAGTTGTACGCGGGATTCGCCGCAAGCGGGGTCAGAGGCGCGCCGGAACCCAGAGTAATGCCCGCCCCGATGTTGACGCCGAAATCGAAGACGTAGTTGCCGAACAACTTGACCTGGTGTGGCCGATCGTTCGGTAGGGGCCCCGCACCCAATTCGCCGAGATATCGGATGTCGCCCCGGAAGCCGAACTGAGGCACGCCGATTGCCGTGTAGCTGGGATCGTTCGTCGGGAAGTCGAAGAGCGACGTGATGCCCGGGTCGGACTGGCCATTGTCGTTGCGGAAGAAGCCCTCGAACGTGCCCTGAAGGCGCGACCAGCGATAAGACGCCTGCAATGCCCACTTGTCCGCGAATCGCTTCGTGGCGAGCAATTCAACGGCGTCATAGTCATGGATCGCCGGTTCGAAGCTCACGTCAAAGCCTGGCGGCGCTGAGTCCACGGGTGTCGAGGTATCCGGATTCGTGATGAAGTACTCCACGCTCGTGATGCCGCCGGGAAGGAAGTACGACGCCATCGGAGCCGTGCCGACGTCTTCAAGGATTCGACCAAAACGCCGACGAATGTAGCGAGCGCCGAGGTTCACGCCTCGGAAAGCTTCGAACTCGAAACCGACCAGCGTCTCGTCCAGATAGGTCGACTTGGCATTGGGATCGAACGCCGCGAGGCCGGTGCCCGCGGTGATGAGATGCTGGGTCCCACCAGCGGCGAGCACGCCGTCAGGGATCGGCTGCGTCAGATTGGCATCGAAATAATCGGCTTGTGTCACGCCGGCATCTTCCGACAACGCCCGGGCCGCCAAGTCGTTCGGGATCTTGGCGTAGAACCGGCCCCAGTTCACGTAGACCTTCGAACGGCCCGTGCCAGTCAAATCGTACACACCGCCAATGCGGGGCGCCCAGTTCCCATCCCATTTGAAGTCATCGCCATTGCCAACGAGCTTCTGCTGCTCGTAGCGCAGGCCAGGACGCAGCGTCAGGCGATCACCGATCCTCCATGTGTCCTGCACGAAAAAGGACAGATACTGCTGCGTTGTATCACGAATGTTGCTCAGGTTTGCGCGCACGACCTGGTAGACCCGTCCAAATGTCGGATCGGGAAGGATGTTGACCTCCGCTCCCGTGACCGTCTGCTGTCCGTTCGCCAGGGTGAACGTCGGACCTGTGCGGTTGATGATGTTGGTGTAGCCGATGTCTTCGTACACCAAGCCGTAACGGACCTGATGGTTGCCGCCGCCTTCGAAGATGTTCGTCGACTTGATCTGCCACTGCAGATTCGTGCCTTTGTTGTCCTCATAGAGTCCAACGCCGCCCGTGCGCACGTTGGGCGTGACCGTCGTGTCCGCGACGTTCCACTCATCGCCCGACGGTGTTTCGAAGATCGCGTTGTAGGCGCGGGCGAACGACCCTTCGATAAGCCAGTTCCGAGCCAGCACACCGTCATACTTCACGACTTGATTGTGGCCGCCGTAGTCGAGCTCGCTAAAGGCGGAGATCGTCGAGCGCGTCAGCGAAGTACGTCGCTGAGGACCCAGGTTGCCACGTGACGGATCGCCAAAGAAGGATGCGTCGATGCGATGACTGGAAGACAGTTGATACGTGGCCTTGGCGGAATAGGCTGTGATCCGCCTTTCCTGGTCCTGATCGCCAATACTCCGAAGCGGCAGGTTCTCAGGTGCGATCAATGTCGTCCGCTGCCACTGCGGATTCACCGCGCCGAAGAAGAACAGCTTGTTGCGCAGGACGGGACCGCTCGCTTCCACGCCGACATCAGACAGGTTGGTGCCGGTCGTGTTGATGTACTCCGGACGTGCGGCGTTCTGTGACGGCAGCGGTGTGAACTCGCCTTCCAGCCCTTCCGGTCGCCAGTAGCCGAACGTTGATCCTCTGTAGAGATTCGAGCCGCTCTTCGTCACGACGTTGATAACGCCACCCGTCGATTGTCCGTACTCAGCCTCATAGCCGGCCGTCTTCACCTGGATTTCTTGAATGAAGTCGTACGTCACGCCTGTGCCAAGCGAGCCGAAGATGATGGAATACGACCCGAGTGCGCCGTACCCGGAGTTCGAGATGTTGACGCCGTCGACGATGTACTGGTTCTCGAGACCGCTGCCGCCGGCGACGGACGGATTGGCCGTGCCTGTGCCGCCGCCGCTGCTTACGCCAGGCGCCAGGTAGAGCGCCTCCGCGAACGTGCGGCCGACCGGGAGCTTGGACAGCGTGGACGTGTCGAGGTTCGAGCCGATGCTCGACGATGACGTATCGACCACAGGGGGATTGCCTTCGACCTGGATCGTCTCCGCGAAGCCGCCGGGCTGCATATGAAATTCCACCGAGGCGCGCTGGCCAAGGCGGACATCAACCTTTGACTGCTCGACCGATTTGAAGCCTTGAAGCTCCGCACGAACCGAATACACACCCGGCGTCAGGAACGGCGCGAAGAAGCGACCCTGATCGTCGGATACCGTCGACTTCGTCCCGCGATCCGACGTCAACGTGATCGTCACTCCCGGCACGCCAAGCCCTTGCGCGTCCACCACTTTGCCTTCGACGGAGCCGGTCGTGGTCTCCTGGGCAAAGGCAACGGTGGCCCCCAGCAGCAGGGCAAACACCGCGGCGAAAAGTTTCCTCATGGTCAGTCACCTCCAAAGAGCACCTGTACGTTTCAGGTCGGTACAAATGTGCTAGACAGGATGTCTCGCGTTGCAATCCGGATGCTCAAAGTGTCAGACGTTGTATGTACCAGTATTGGTAGAGCTCGAAGCATATCGAAATCACGACAAACACCACGACATCAATGGTTTAGTTGCGTCAGACGACACATGGACGACAGGTGGATGAGGTACATCGCTGCAGAAAATTGGAGGCATCTGATCCAGTGACGTGGATCGTTACGGAATAAGTCAGTGTTATGAAACAAGAACCCGCCTGGATTTCCTGAGCCCCGATTCCAGCGAGAAGTGGCTGATAGAACTCGATCGTGACAGCAGTCCGGGCGCGCGATGCGTCCCGTCGACCAATTGTTCGCGGCGGTCTGGGAGCGGCGATGCGGTCGGGCGGGAGCGACGCGCGATCCGTGGGGAGAGGAGCCACGGATCGCAGCGCCGTGAGGCGGACGTGTCCGGCGGCGACGTCAGTCGTGGTGCGGACGCGGCGTCGCCCGGACGATGAAGGTGCGCACGTCGAAGGTGATGGGATCTTCGCTCTGGACGGTCATCGCGATCTGTCCGCGGTTGTTCAGCGCTTCGCTGCAGGTGACGATGCTGGTGATGGGCACTCCGTCGTAGATGTCGCCGACCTGCAGCACCTTGTCAGCGACGGGGTCGGGACCGGTGAACACGCCCTGCACGGTCGTGAAGACGTCCGGATCCGGCTGGACGTCCGCCGTGAAGGCGACGCGGCCGAGGTCGTTCAGCGACGGCTCGCGGAAGGACGCGTAGCCGCCCGCGCTGCTTTCCGCCACCTGCGTCACCGGTCCGCCGCGGCTCGTGTTCACGCTGAAGATCTGGTTGAAGTCCTCGTCGAACCGGCTCGCCGTGAACGCGACGCGACCGAAGATGTTCAGCGACGGATCGCCGATCGAGTCGAAGGTCGTCGCGTTGTCGACGATCGTCCTGAACGTGCCGTTGGGATTGGACAGGAAGATGCCGCTCGCGCTGGTGTCGGTCCGGTGGCTCTCGAACGCCACCTGTCCCAGCTCGTTCAACGAGACGCGCGAGGAGAGATTGCCGAACGTGAAGCCGTCCGGCGTGGGGACGTCGGCCAGGAAGCGCTGCTCGAACGTCCCCGTGCGCGATCCGATGTAGAGGCCCTGCTCGAACGTGTCATCCAGCTCCGGCACGATCGCCGCCCGGCCGAACGAGTTCAGCGATTGATCGGCAACGAGGAATTCGGCGATGAACGATCCGCCCGGCGTGTTGATCGTATGCGCGATCGTCGTCAACGTCCCGCCGCGTCCCGCGAACACGCCCTGCCGCCGCTCGCGCTGCTCGGGCGTGTTGCAGTCCGGCCGCGTGGTCAGTCGCCGCAGGTTTCCCTGGAATGCGACTTCGCCCAACTCGTTGATGGACGGATCCGATGGCAGGCTGGTGAAGCCGTTGTCGCAGAAGATGGGGGAATCCGCGACCGACTGCGTGTCCGCGACGATGACGGGCGCGTCGGCGGCGCCGCGCCTGGTGATGATCTTCGTGTCGCCGGCCGTCGTGTCGCGGACGGTGACGGCCACGACGCCGAGTCCGTTGATTGCCGCGCAGCGCGTCGCTTCGAGGCCGTCGCGCTGACTGTCGAGGATCGTCGTGAAGGTGTAGCGCGCCGATCCCGACTGGCCGCCGGCCTCGACGGACGCGGCCCCGCCCGCGAGCAGCAGAACCGGGATTACGAACGCCGCCGCCGTTCCGTCGCCGAACGTGGTCCTGGACATGCCTCTCTCCTCTGACAGATGGGGAGCACGAATGGTGCGCGTTGCCGTGGAGCGCTGCGTGGGTGACCGGAGCATTGTAGAGGGACCGTGTGCCCCCGTCGACGCGAGCGCCGGCGCGAGAAATGGGCGACGATCGGGCGCACCTGGTGTGTACATTGGCCAGTCCAATTTGGCCGAAATGTCACGCCAACGTCGCGCTTGATAGCGGTTCTTATTGATTCCGTGTGTGGATTGGTCTTACCATTCTCTTGACATGAGCCTGAATGGAAAGACCGGGGACCTGAATGGAAAAGCCGGGGAGCTGGATGGCAAGACCGCCGAAGGCGGCACCGACCAGGTCATCGAGTACGTGCGGCGCCTCATCGAAGCCGGATCGGTGAAGCCGGGCGACCGGCTGCCCTCCGAGCGCGATCTCGCGGTGCACGTGGGCGTGAGCCGTCCCACCGTCCGCGCGGGACTGCGCGCCCTCGCGGCGATGGGCGCGGTGGAGTCGCGCCACGGCTCGGGCACCTACATCCAGAACGGACCGCCGCGGCTGGGTGTCGAGCCGCTGGACATGCTCGCGCTGCTCCACGGCTTCACGCGCGAGGACATGTACGAAGCCCGCCGCCTGCTCGAAGTCGGCGCCGCGAGCCTGGCCGCCGAGCGCGCGACGCCCGATCAGATCGCCAATCTCGCGGACGAGGTGACGGGCCTCTTCGCGTCCATCCAGGATCCGCAGGCCTTCCTCGTCCACGACCTCCGCTTCCATCGCGCCGTCGCCACCGCCGCCGGCAACGTCATCGTCACGACGCTGGTCGATCTCGTGTCGAAGATGTATTACGAACGCCGCAAGCGGACCGCCATGCGCGCCACCGAGCTCAATCTGAAGGACGCCGCCGAGATGCACCGCCAGATCTATCAGGCGATCCGCGCGCGCGATCCCCAGACCGCCGCGGACGCGATGAACCGCCACCTCCTGCAATCCAGCTCGTACCAGGCACAGGAAGAGCGGAGCTAGCCAGCCGCGCCAGCCGCGCGCGCTATTCCGTCGTCCGCGCCCAGGCGCGCAGGACTTCGGCCACGCTCCAGGCCTGCGCAATGCAGCCGCGCGGCGTGAAGGGCTCTTCCGCGTCGAAGATCTCGCTGATCGACCCGATGCACGCATCGTCCAGGTGATGCACGAAGCCCTGGAGGAACGCGCGCGCGCCGGCGCGATCGCCAGGATGCACGGCCAGCCACGCGTCGACGAACGGGCCGATCAGCCAGGCCCAGACCGTGCCCTGATGGTAGGCCGCGTCGCGCGCGCGCAGGTCGCCGAAGTATTTGGCTTTGTAGTCGGCGTGATCGCGCGCGAGCGATCGCAGGCCGACCGGCGTCAGCAGATGCTGACGCACCATGTTGACGACGGCGCCCCAGCGCGATCGATCCAGCACCGGATGCGCGAGCGAGATCGCCAGCAACTGGTTTGGCCGGCACGCCGCGTCGTAGCCGTGCTCGCCGTCGATGACGTCGTACAGATAGCCGGCGAGCGGGTTCCAGAAGCGCTCGTTGAACGCCTCGTGGACGCGATCCGCGTGGCGCGAGATTTCCGCGGCCGCGGGCACGTCGCCGCTGTCCCGCAGCCAGCCTTCCAGCAGCCGCAGCGCGTTATACCAGAGCGCGTTGATCTCGACCGCCTTGCCGCGCCGCGGCGTGACGACCCAGTCGTCCACCTTCGCGTCCATCCACGTCAGTTGATAGCCCTCCGCGCCCTGACGCAGCAGGCCGTCTTCCGGATCGACCGCGATGTTGAAGAGCGTGCCTTCGAGATGCCGCGCCGCGATGTCGCGCAGCGCCGGCAGCAGATCGGTGAGCGTCTGCCTGTCGTCCGTGACGTCGAGATAGCGGTCGAGCGCGTGGAAGAACCAGAGCGTCGCGTCCGCCGTGTGATAGAGCCCTTCGCGATCGCGCTCCGGGAAGAGATTCGGCAGCAGGCCGTGCCGCACGTACTGCGCGAAGGTGCGGAGGATGTAGCCGGCTTCGCGGTGGCGGCCCGTGACGAGCGTGAGGCCGTCGAGCGCGATCATCGTGTCGCGGCCCCAGTCGGTGAACCAGTGATAACCCGCAATCACGGTGCGGACTTCGTCGCCCACGGCGCGCGCGCGGGCGGCGTCTTCCGTGCGGCCCGCGGGCGTGATGAGGAACTGGTCCGCGGCCAGGACCAGCTCCGGCGCGATGCCGTCCCGCGCGGCCGGACTCGCGAGCGCGAGGAGCCGCGTCCGCCGCGCCCGCTCCGCCGCAATCGCGCCCGTCGGCCCGACGGCCTGAATCACGTCCCACGATTCGACCGAGGCCACGAGCGTGACCGGACGGTTGCGCGACAGGTCCGCGCGGAAGTAGCCCGGACTCCACAGCGTCCCCGTATGCTCGTAACCGCGCTGCTGCTCGTCCGCGTAGCCGACATCGCCAAAGCCGTGGCTGTCGAGCGTGAACGCGCCGCCGTCCGCCTCGATGTGCAGCCGCAGTGGCGGCAGGCCGCTGCCGCCATCCGATACTTCCAGCCGTCCTTCCATGGCGGTCGTCGTATACGGCGCCTCCATCGCGACGTCGACCGGCGCATCGTGCGGACGGAAGTGCATCAACGGACGCAGCGTCAGCCGGACGGAGCTGTCGCCTTCGATCACCTCGTACCGCACGTGGACCGTGTTCTGCCCGTGCGGCATCAGCAGCGACCGCTCGATGATCCACTGGCCGACCTGATACCGCCAGACGGGCAGCCCCGCTTCGAGGCGGAATTCGATCAGGTTGCGCGTGCCGTCGACCTGCGCGAGCCGCTCGCCCTGCCCGTGCGCGCCCAGCCACACGATCGTGCGATCGGGGAGGCGCAGACGCTCGGACAGGTGGTTCAGCATCATCACGCGTCCGTGCGGCGCGGGCAGCGCCGCCACGAGCAGGCCGTGGAACCGGCGCGTGATGGCGCCGGCCACGGTGCCGGACGCGTAGCCGCCGAGGCCGTTGGTGAAGAGCCATTCCTTCCGCAGCAGCACCTCGGGCGGTTCGCTCGCGTCGGTGCCGACCGCCGGCCACCGGATGCGATGCACGAGCGAGCGGATGTCGGGCGGCGGCAGGTCGATCTTGCGGTCTTGCAGGTCGAAGGGACTGACGGCAGGTGTCAGAGTCCAGGAGTGCATGGTGCCTAGTTCAAGTGTGCGATTCATCACGACACAACGACGATGAAACACGACCGATGAAACTCGGGAGCGGTCCGGACACGGGAGCGGTCACACGGCGGTCACGGTGCGGGTGCCGGACGGGACGCGTGAGCCCACGCGCCGCGTCGCCCTACGATCGATCAGACGCCGCGGGCGGGGATGCGGCTCCCTCGGAGGACGTCCCCGGATCGGGCGCGACGCTATCGCTGTCGGCCGCGGCGCTATCGCTGTCGGCCGCGGCGCTATCGCTGTCGGCCGCGGCGCTGTGGCTGTCGGCCGCTGATGCGTCCGGTGCGAGCACGCACAGGCAGTGCGCCGGCACGATCCACGAGGCTTCGTCCAGCGGGGCAATCCCGTCGCCGCCGTAGCGGACGTCCTGACTGGACCAGACCACGCGCCATGTCTGGCCCTCCGGCGGCGCGAGCAGCGGCTCGGACAGCGTGGCCATCGACTCGTCCGCGCCGAGGTTGAACAGCACCAGGCGGTCGCCCTCCGCATGCGACGCGCGCAGCAGCGCCACGTGCTCGCCCAGCGCCGCGCCCGCGACGGTGGGCCACTGCTGATCGCGGAACGCCGGCGTCTCGCGGCGCAGCGCGAGCAGATCGCGGTGCAGCGCGAAGAACGCGTCGGCGTGATCCGGGTCCATGTCGAGCTGACAGCGCTGGAACACGTCCGGGTCCGCGGGATCTTCGAGCAGCGCCTGCGCCTCGGGACGCGCGAAGGTGGGGAACTGCGACAGGAACTGCGCGCGGCCCTTGCGGACCTGCTCGCGCAGCTCGCCTTCGTGATCCGCGAAGAAGAGGAACGGCTGCGTGACGCCGCGCTCCTGGCCCTGGAAGAACAGCGGCGTGCCCGGCGTCAGCAGCCACCAGCCCGTGATCGCGCGAAGCTGCGCCGGGGCGATGAATTGCGCCAGCCGCTGGCCGCGCGCCGAGTTCGCGACCTGGTCGTGGTTCTCCAGATACGTCACGAACTGCTCGGCGCGGCAGCCGGCCGTCGGCGTCCCGCGGCGTTGCTTCTGCCACGAGTAGTACTGGCCCTGATAGAGGAAGCCGCGCATCGCGCCGGCGAGGAACTCGCGCGGCGATCCGTCGTAGTCCGTGTAGTACGCCTCACGCCGTCCGCCCAGCGACACGACAGCGCTGTGATGGAAGTCGTCGTTCCACAGCGCATCCAGCGCGTAGCCGGCGGCCGCCGCGGGACGGATCAGCCGCGTCTCCTGCGATTCGTTCTCCGCGACCACGACGCACGTGCACGCGCGGGCCGCGGCCGTCTCGCGCGCGCGGCGCGCGATCGCGGCCATGATGTGATCCGCCGACGCGTCGAAGATCTGCTGCGTCGCGTCCAGCCGGAAGCCGTCGAGATGAAATTCGTCGATCCAGTACTGCACGTTCGCGAGCACGTACTCGCGCACCGGCGCGCTTCCCTCATCGTCGAAGTTGAGCGCTTCGCCCCACTCGTTGCCGTATTTGGCGCTGAAGTACGACGGCGAGAACCGGTGCAGGAAGTTGCCGCTCGGCCCGAGGTGGTTGTAGACGACGTCGAGGATGACACCGAGGCCGAGCGCGTGCGCGCGATCGACGAAGGCGCGCAGATCGTCCGGCTCGCCGTACAGCCGCGTGGGCGCGAACCAGCAGACGCCGTCATAGCCCCAGCCGAACTGCCCGGCGAAGTCGGCGATCGGCATCAGCTCCAGCGTGGTGATGCCGAGATCCGCGAGCGCGGGCAGTCGCGTCATCGCGGCGCGCCACGTCCCCTCGCGCGTGAACGTGCCAGGATGCAGTTCGTAGAACACCTGCCCCTGCAGGCCGCGGCCGCGCCAGGCCGCGTCGGTCCACGCGAAGGCGCGCGGATCGATCACCTCGGACGGCCCGAACGGCCCGTCCGGCTGAAAGCGCGACGCGGGATCCGGCACGAGCCGCGTGTCGCCGTTCGCGGTCGTGCTGTCGAGCGCGAACCAGTAGTGCGTGCCCGCGCACGCGCTCGGCAGATAGCCGCTGAAGTAGCCGTCCGGTTCCGCGTCGAGCGGCGTGTCGACGCGGTTGATGACCACCGACACATGCTGACAGGCCGGCGCCCACACGCGGAAGTGGACGCCGCCGTCCGGCTGCGGCTCCGCGCCGACGGGCAGGCGCCGCGTGAATGATTGATCGGGCGTCCGAAAGGACGTCGCCCCGGGAGATGGGGACTGCGGGGAAGCGGTCGTCATGCGGGGCACTCCGCGAGCAGCACGGCGACGGGACAGGTCTTGAAGACGTCCGCGGCCAGAAGACAGCGATCCTTGCCCGCCACCAGCGCCCGGACCGGCGCGCCGGACACGATGTTGCGGAAGGACAGCGGCGCCAGCCACTCGGGCAGCGCCAGGTTCAGCGTCCGCCACGCGTCGAAGCCGGTTGGCGCCTGCTCCGGCGTGGTCAGCAGTTGACTGACGAAGCGGCCGACCATCGTGATCGACACGAACTGCCCGTGACGCCGCGCGAAGCCGGCGAGGTGATGCTCGCTCTCCTCGTCACCGCCCGCGAGCGGAATGTAGTCGCCTTCCAGGAACAACGCCGGCTGCTCGCGACGCAGCCGCGCGAGCAGCGCGGTGAGGAACAGCTTGATGCGTCCGTCCGGCCAGTGCCGGATCATCTCGCGCACGATCTCCAGCCGTCCCTCGTCCTGCGGCGCGATCTCCAGCGTATCGTCCAGAACGGCGCCCGCGTCCGCGCCCGCCACGGCCGACGCGAGCGTCAGCGTCGACGGGAAGAACGACGCGGGCAGCCACGGCGCGAGCTCGTCCAGCCACGCCTTGCGGCGCGCGAAGTCCACGGGCCGGCGGTTGTCGGGATCGACCAGCGACAGGTCCCACAGCTCCGAGCCCTGATACAGATCGATGACGCCGGGCGACGTCATCTTCACGGCGAGTTGCGCGAGCGACGTGAACGCGCCCAGCCGCGCGACGCGCCGCTGGAACGGCACGAACACCGACAGGAAGCTGCGCGCGACCGGTCCGCCCAGCGTCTGCTCCACGAAGTGCGTCAGCGCCTGCTCGTACGGCAGGTTCTCGTTGACCCAGCTCGAATGCAGCTTGGCTTCCTTGACCGCCTTCAACATGTACGCGCGGACGCGATCGACGACATCCGGCGGCGCCGCGGCGGGTATCGGCGCGTCCGCGGCTTCCGCGGGCCACGCGCCGACGAGCGTCTGGTAGTACAGATACTCATCGTTGCGGTCCGGCGCGTGTCCGCCGTCGATGAGGCCGCGCGTCGATCCGGTGATGCGCATCAGGCGGCCGACGATACGGCGCCATTCCTCGGGCATTTCGGACAGGACGTCGATGCGCGCGCGGGCGTCCTCGCCGCGCTTGGTGTCGTGCGTGGACGATCCGATCATCTCCAGCGGCCAGTCGCGCAGGCGCTGCTGGTTCAGCGCGTGGAACTCGCGTGCGTCGAGGCCGAAGCGCTCGGGGCCGCCGCCGACTTCGTTCAGCGAGACGAGCACGTGATGCCGGTAGAACGCCGTGTCCTCGACGCCCTTCGCGTGGACGGGACCGGTGTACTGCTGGAACTTCATCGCGAACGAGAGCCGGCGCGCGTGGTTCGCGAGCGTGCGCGGATCCGTCTCGCCCTCGGCCAGCGGCGACGGCACGAGCACGCTTTCAAGGAAATCGAAGATCGTGCTTTCCATCGCCGGATTGCGACGCCGCGCGCGCGAGACGGCCGTCTGCACGACGCCGCGATCGTGATCGCTGACGCCCCTCGCGCTGATGTACGTGCGATAGACCGGGAAGCAGGCGATGACTTCCATCAGCGACTTGCGCAGGCTGTTCAGCGTGAAATCGCGCGAGACGCGGTCGCTTTCCGCAATCTGGTTCAGCGCGTGCGAGAGGACGTTCATCTCGCTGGCCATCGATGTCAGCACGATCAGCTTCTTGCACTGATACATCAGCGCCGCGACCGATTCGCGATGCCCCGTCAGCCGCGCGTAGATCCGCCGCATGCTCGTCGCCTGCCGCCGATCGACGAACAGTCCGTTCACCGCGTTCAGGAACGCATACGTCGTCGTGCCGTACGCGCGCAAGGCGGGCGGCAGCACTTCGTCCGGCGAGAGGATCTTTTCGAGCGCGACGTAGAACGGCCGCGTCCGGCTGCGCCGCGCGGCATCCCGCAGCGGCGTGCGATCCGTCGACTCGTCCGGCGGCAGGCGTTCGCCGATGCCGTCCTGCAGCCACGCGAGATACGTCAGCGGATCGTAGAGGCCGTCGATGTGATCCACCCGCAGGCCGGTGACGCGTCCTTCCGACGCGAGCCGCAGGATGAGCGCGTGCGTCGCGTCGAAGACCTCGCGATCTTCCATGTGGATGCCGGCCAGCTCGTTGACGTCGAAGAAGCGCCGGTAGTTGATCTCGTCCGACGCCGTCCGCCAATACGCGAGCCGGTACGCCTGCAGTTCCAGCAGATCGTGCAGGCGATCGAAGCTGGCCGGCTCGCCGGGACGGCCGTTCCAGACGGCGATCGCGGCCGCGATGTGATCCGCGATCGCGGGCGCGCCGTCGACCAGGCGCTCCAGGCGTTCGCGCGCGACTTCCTTCTCGCGATGCCGTTCCGCCATGCGCTCCGGATCGCGCTCCGATGCCGCCGGCAGGTTCTGCAGCGACGTGAGGACGCTCAGGAACTCGCGCACGTGCGGATCCGTTTCGCCGAGCCGCGCCTTCAACGCGTCGAGCTCGTGGCGGAGCAGCACGACCGAGCGGCGCGGGTTCAGCGGCAGCTTGCGGTCACCGTAGTGCAGGGACAACCCGCCGCGCTCGAACACGATCTGCAGCTCCCCGCGTTCGAGGACGCGCCCGTACTGATCGCCGAGAATCGGCAGCAGCACTTTGTCCGTCAGCTCCGTCTTCACCGGCGTCCAGTCGATGTCGAAGTACTTCGCGTACGGCGAGCTGGGCCCGTTCTCCAGGACGTCGCGCCACCAGCGGTTCCGCTCCGGATCCACGCCCATGTGATTGGGCACGATGTCGAGGATGTGTCCCAGGTCGGCCTCGACGAGCGCCTGACAGAGCGCCCGATGCGCATCTTCACTGCTGAGATCTGACCCCGCCAGATCGGGATTCAGGCAATCGTGGTTCGAGATGTCGTACCCGTGCGCGCTGTGGCGGCCGGCCGTCAACAGCGGCGAGGCGTACAACTCCGTCATACCCAGCGCGGACAGGTATGGGACCAGGGTCTGCGCGTCAGCAAACGTGAAGCGCTCGCTGAATTGCAGTCGATACAAGCTGACCGGTACGCGCGAAGGACGCTCGGTCATCGCCGTGCTCTGGGGAGTCGGAAGAGGACTGGTGATGTGTGAAGCCATCGAGATGTCAAACGGTCGTGCTGCAGCCACACGTCGACCGTTCTGAAAGTAGCAAGGACGGGGCCACGTCCGGCCGCGCAGGGCGCGCGCGATCGGCCCGATCCGTACGGCAAAAAACCGTTATGAAAGGCGCGGATGGATGGACGTTTCCCCTGAGGACGCGCCCCGTCGGACGCGGCCTGTATCCCGCCAATACACCGGCGGCGTCGCGTCGCGGGAATGGCTACACGCCGTTTCTGTACGCTGACGCGAACGGCGTGTGTGGTTATTCACCAAGCAGGCGGCCGGCGGATTGCCAGCCGTCGACGCGATCGCAGATCGCCTTGACCGCGGCCGTCATCGGGACGGCCAGCAGCAGGCCGATCGGTCCCCACAGCCAGCTCCAGAACAGCAGGCCCGTGAACAGCGCGACGGGGTTCATGCGCGTGGCGCGGCCCTGCAGCATGGGCGTCAGCAGCAGGCCTTCGACCGACGTGATCGCGAGCGCGACGGCGGCGACGCCGACGGCCTGGCCGATCGCGGCGAACTGTACCAGGGCGACGGCGAAGAGACCGGTGGAGACGACGACGGGTCCGAAGTACGGGATGGAATTGAGCACGCCCGCGAACAGGCCCCAGACGATGGGGAAGTTGACACCGAGGGCCCACAGCGCGAGCGAGGTCACGATGGCGACGATGGCGCTCGTGACGATCTGCAGCAGCAGGAAGCGCTGCACCTGCAGGGAGATCTCGTCCACGATCTGCAGCGTGATTTTCTTGCGTGTGAGCGTCGGCCCGGCGGCGTCCACGACGAGGCGCTTCAGCCGGTCCGCTGACAGCAGCATGAAGAAGCCGAGGAAGAGGACGGTGAAGACGCCCGCCGTGCCGAGGACGATGGTGCGCGAGCCCGAGATCAGGTACTCGCGGACGAAGGGCTGATCGATGCGGACGCGCGTCACGCCGCGCGGGCGATCGCCGATGGCTTCCGCTGCGGTGTCTTCGAGCGCCGTGGCGGCGCGTTGGACGTGCGTCAGCGATCCGTTCGGCTGCCGCCGCGCGCCCTGTACGCGCGTGCGGATCTGCTGCACCGCGTCCGGCAGGCTCTCCACGGCCGCCGTCACCTGATCGCGCAGCGCGTATCCGCCGGCGCCGATGCCGGCGAAGAGCCCGAGCATCACGAGCGTCGCGGCGAGCGCGCGCGGGACGTGCCAGCGCACCATCCAGCTCACGATCGGCGCGAGCGCGTGATAGACGAGAATGGCGAGCACGAGCGGCACGACCACCGACTGCATCGAGCGCAGCATGTAGATCGTGGCGAGGATCGCGAGAAGGGTGACCATGACGCGAATCGCTCGCTTTCGTGCGTGCGCGCTACGAAGACTTCGGCAGGGTCGCGTTGCGGAACCACGAGACGCCGACGATCTCGTTCGTATCCGGCTGAATGACGCGGAAGTCGAACGCCCGGCCGTCCGCCAGCACCAGCGTGTGCACACCCTGGACGAGCGGTTCCGACGCGAAGAGCGTCGTGTCGAGCGTACCGGTGATGTCCGGCGTCACCTTGGGTTCGTTGCCCGGCTCGAACGTGACGCCGCGCAGGTTCGGCGGTGTCACGGTGAGCGTGTAGTTCACGTCGCCCAGCCGCTGCTGGCCGCTATAGACGGTGCCGCGGCCCGTCAGGCGTTCGACGGTGACGGGCGGCTGGACTCCGTTGTGCGTGCGAAGGGGGTCGGTCATGGACGTGTACTGTGAACGGCGATAGCGCACTGGCGGCCGCGCGGCCGGCGCAGGCGGACGGACGTCATCACGCCGCCCGCGATGTGCCTTTGCGGCGTTTTACCGTGCCGCGCGTGCTCTTCGCGGCGGTCTTGCGCGCCGGACGAGACTTGCTGCCTTTGGAACCAGCCTTGGAAACTTCCAGACTCTTCTTCAAGCGGCTCATGAGATCGATGATCTCGGCCTGCCGCACCGGTTCTTCCGGTTCTTCGAGCCTGGGCTTCTTGCCCTTCATCTTGGCGCGGATGATCCGCATCAGGTTCGCGGTGTATTCATCCTTGTACTTGTCCGGCTCCCAGTCCGCGCCCAGGCTTTCGACGAGCATGACGGCGACGTCCAGCTCCTTGCCGCGCACCACCGCTTCCGACGGCAGCTTCAGCGGCTTCGTGTCCACCAGCTCCTCGGCAAACCGCAGCATCGTCAGCGTCAGCGCGTCCTCGGTCGCTTCGAGCGCGGCCAGATGCTGTTTCTCGCGCAGGATGATGCGGGAAATGCCGGCCTTGCCGGTCTTGCGCAGCGCCTCGCGCAGCACCGCGTACGCGCGCTCGGCGCCTTTGACGGGCACGACGTAGTACGGCGTCTCGAAGAAGCGATCGTCGATCGCCGGCACGTCGACGAATTCCATGATGTCGACCGTCCGCGACTTCTCCAGCGCGGCGGTCTCGAAGTCGTCCTTCGTGAGCGTGACGAAGTGGCCCTTCTGATACTCGTAGCCTTTGACCAGGTCTTCCCAGGCCACCGGCTTGCCTTCCTTGCGACAGACCCGCTGGTATTCGACCGGTGACAGATCCTTCCCGTGCAGGAGCCGGAACCGCGGCCGGCTGTCGCGGACCGCGGTGTGCAGTTCCACCGGGATGTTCACCAGGCCGAACGCCAGCGAGCCTTTCCAGAGTGCGCGCCCCATGGCTGTTACGACCCCGGCACCGTCAGCTTGTCGACGACGTTCTTCACGCCGCGCGTGCCTTTGGCGATCTCCGTCGCCTTGGCGCGCTGGACGTCGGACCGCACCGAGCCGGTCAACGTCACGATGCCGTCCTTCGTGTTGACGGTGATATGGCTGCCTTCGAGCGTGTCGCTGCCCGAGAAGTGCGTCTTCACCTTCGTCGTGATCCACGTATCGGAGACGACTTCACCCGTTTCCTTCAGGCCTTCGCCCGTCTTTTTCGCGGCGGTGCCGACGGCTTCACCAGTCTTCTCGGCGGCCGTGCCGACCGCTTCACCGGTCTTGTTCACGGCGGTCTCGGTGCCCGTGCGCACCTTGTCGCCGACGCTCGTGTCGCGCGCCACTTCGAGCTGGTTCTGGACGCGCACGACGCCGGTCACTTTCGCGAGCCGGCCCGCGCGAGCCTTCAGCGCGGCGGTGGGCACGTTGCCCGTCAGCGTCGCGATGCCGGTGTTGTCCACTTCGGCGTCGATGTCGATGCTCTTGAGCGCGGCGTCCGCTTCCCAGCGCTTTTCGATCCGATCCTCGATCTGATCGCGCTCGTCGTTCGTGTAGGCCGTCGCGGGCGCCGTAGCCGGGACGGGCGGCTGCGGATTCGGTTCCGGCGTGGGCGGCGTCTGGGCATAAGCGGATGAGAAAAAGACCATCGAAGCGATGGCTGGCAGAATCATCCGGCGTACTGCTCGTGTCATGTGCGTAAGCCTCCTGAGCTTGTCGCGTGCGAGGGACGCTCGCACCGTGTTCTCTGCCGTTCAGTAGCAAGGCGCAGGCCATCCAGCGGAGCTATCTGTTTTTTCAGGCACTTGGCTTGCTTCTTACCATCCGCATGGCACCAGAAACGTCTCAATCCACATCAGCTCGTATTCGTTACGCCGTCGTCGGGCTTGGGCACATAGCCCAGGTGGCGATCCTGCCGGCGTTCGCGCATGCCCGTGAAAACTCCGAGCTGACGGCGCTCGTCAGCGACGATGAGGAGAAGCTGAAGACGCTGGGCGGGAAGTACGACGTGACGGGACGCTTCTCGTACGACGAATACGAAGAATGCCTCGAACGCGTGGATGCCGTGTTCATTGCGCTGCCGAACTCGCTGCACGCGCAGTACACGATTGCCGCCGCGAAAGCGGGCGTGCACGTGCTGTGCGAGAAGCCGATGGCGGTGACGGTGGACGAATGCGAAGCGATGATTGCGGCGACGCGCGAGAACGCCGTCAAGCTGATGATCGCGTATCGCCTCCACTTCGAGGACGTCAACCTCAAGGCCGTGGAGCTGGTCGCGGGCGGCCACATCGGCGAGCCGAAGGTGTTCAACTCGACGTTCACGATGCAGGTGGACCCCGACAATATCCGCGCGAAGCGCGCGCTCGGCGGTGGCACCCTTTACGACATCGGCGTGTATTGCATCAATGCAGCGCGATATCTTTTCCGAAGCGAACCAAAGGAAGTGATGGCGTGCTCGGTAAACTCGGCGCCCGACCGGCTGCCCGAGATCGACGAAAGCACGGCGAGCGTGCTGCGCTTCGACGGCGAGCGCGTCGCGAGCTTCATCACCAGCTTCAACGCGGCGGACACCGGTTGGTATGAAATCGTCGGCACGAAAGGTTCGCTGCGGCTCGACCCGGCGTACGAGTACAAGAACGGCCTCGCCTACGAGCTGACCGTCGATGGCAAGACGACGCGGAAGGAAAGCACGCCGCGCGATCAGTTCGCCGCGGAGCTGCTGTATTTCTCGGATTGCATCCTGAACGATCGCAATCCCGAACCGTCGGGCGAGGAAGGCTTGCAGGACGTGCGTATCGTCACGGCGCTGTACGAGTCCGCCGAGACGGGGCGTCCCGTGCAGATTCCGCCGTATGAGCCGGCCGCGCGGCCGGATCTCCAGCAGGAGATCCATCGTCCGCCGGTGCGGACGCCGCCCGAGCCCGTCGGCGCGAAAGCGCCGCGCAACGACTCCTAGCGCGCGCGTCGGTCCGGCTGCCCGCGCCGGACCGACAGCGCCGCCACCACCCAGCCGGCCATGAACGCGAGGCCGCCGAGCGGCGTCACGGCGCCCAGCCAGCGTGTGCCCGTGAGCACGAGGACGTACAGGCTGCCCGAGAAGAGCAGAATCCCCAGGATGAACAGCGACCCGGCGAGCGTCAGCCGCGGCAGGTGGAAGCGGTCCTCGCGGAGTCCGGCGAGGGCCAGCGCCAGCAGCGCGAGGGCGTGGTAGAAGTGATAGCGCGCGCCGGTTTCGAAGACGACAAGCAGATCCGGCGACACGCGCTCGCGCAGCCCGTGCGCGCCGAACGCGCCCACGACGACCGACACGCCCGCCAGCACCGCTCCCAGCGAAAAGAACCACGCGCTCATCAAGTGCTCCTCACGGACGCCCTCCCGGCAGGAAGCCCGGATGCGAAAGATCGACGGTTCGAGAAACGCCGGAGCGTTTTCAATCGTTAGTAGAATAGCGCCGGCTGAAGGCCGGGCGGCTCGACGCCGTCCGCCGATCAGCCTGGCCCGGTACCATCGATTCGACCGGGCCGATCGATCGGTCGGTCCAGGCGATCCGGTGTCCAAGCGATCCGGTGGGTATTGTGGCCCGCGTTCCGCTCCCGCGTAAAGGATTCACGATGTCTGGTTCGTCGTTCGCGTCCGCCGTTTCCCGCCGGATCGGCCGCCTGGCCGTCGCCTCCGCTGTCATCACGCTTACCGCCTGTCAGGCGCTGTCGCAAGCGCTGGCGCCGATTGCCGCCGCCGATCTGACACGCTGGTGGGACGCGCACCACGTCTCCGCGCCCGTCTCTCCGCTCGTCACGCACAAGGATGTCGTCGCGCACGTGACCGGCATCGTGCGGAAGTGGCCGTCGCTCTTCACGCAGGACGTCATCGGCCAGTCCGTCGAAGGACGCGCGCTGCACCACGTCGCGTTCGGCCGCGGACGCACGCACATCCTGCTCTGGTCGCAGATGCACGGCGATGAGCCGACGGCGACGTCAGCGCTGTTCGACGTCCACACGTACATCGCGATGCACCAGGATCAGCCGCAGATAAAGCGGCTGCTCGACACGCTGACGATTCACACCGTGCCGATGCTCAACCCGGACGGCGCGGAACGCTATCAGCGGCGCAACGCGCAGGAGATCGACATCAACCGCGACGCGCTCCGGCTGCAGACGCCGGAAGGACGCGCGCTGAAGGCGCTGCGCGATCGTCTGGATCCGGTCCTCGGCTTCAACCTGCACAACCAGAACTGGCGGACGTCCGTCGGCACGCCGCCGCGGCCCGCGTCGATCTCGCTGCTCGCCGTCGCGCACGATGAAGCGCGCAGCGACAATCCGCGCCGCATCCTCGCGAAGAAGACGGCATCCGTCATCCGCGAGGCGCTGGAGCCGTTCGCGAAGGGACAGATCGGCCGCTACAGCGACGAGTTCGAGGTGCGGGCGTTCGGGGACAACGTCGCGCGGTGGGGCACCGGCGTGGTGCTGATCGAGACGGGCCCGTGGCCGGACGCGCAGCCCGACCCGCCGCTGATCCGCTTGAATTTCATCGCGCTGATGACCGCGCTCGACGCGATCGCCAGCAAGCGCGTCGAGGCCGCGGATCCGAAGGTCTACGAATCGCTGCCGATGAACGAGTCGCAGTTGCTGCACACGCTGATCAGCAACGCGATCGTGATCAACGGCAGCGGCGTCGCGCCGTTCACCGGCGACCTCGGCATCGCCGCGTCACGCGTCGTCCGCCGCGACGCCGGCGGGCGCACCGTGCGGCTCATCTCACGCATCGAGGACTTCGGCGATCTGCGCGTCTACGGCGCGATGAACAGGGTGGACGCAACCGGCCTCACCGCCGCGCCAGCGTTCGCGGAGACCACCGTCGGCGCGGAGATCAAATTGCCGGACTGGAAGGCGTACAAAGGACCGACGCTGCACCTCGGCCAGCCAGGACGCGTCCTGCTGCTGAAGCCGATCGACGCGTCCGCTGGCTCGTACCGCGTCGAGCGCATCGTCGATCCTCAGTAGGGGATCCGCAGCAGGCGGCGTCCGCCCGTGCGTCGGGACGCGTCAGGGCGCGGCCAGCGCCTGCAGCAGCCGACGCACCGCGGCGACGTTGGTCAAGCGAAACGCCGCGCGTGACGCGCGCGTGCCGACGTGGATGGCCACGCCGCTCGGCGGCAGCGGCGCGAACATGTCCTCGTCCGTCCGATCGTCGCCGATCGCGAGCAGCACGGTATTGGCCGGCTCGCTCGCGAGGACCGCCGTTGTCGCCAGGCCCTTCTGCACGCCGCGCGGACGCACCTCGATGACCTTGCTGCCGGGGATGGTCTCGATGTCCCGCGCCGGGAACATCTCGGCCACCTCGGCCCGCAGCGCGCGCGCCTGCTCGACGCCGAGCACCGCGTCCGCCATGCGGTAGTGCCACGCCAGCGAGTCGCCCTTCTCCTCGATCAGCGAACCCGGCGTCGTGCCGGTGATCCGCTCCAGCACGGGGCGGACGCGTTCCATCCACGCCCGATCCGGTTGGAACGCGGCTCGCCATTCCTGCCCGGACGGGTCGCGTCGCCAGAGCCCGTGCTCGGCCCACAGCGTGACGGGCAGCACGCCGAACCACTCCTGCAGCGTGTCGCGCCGCCGGCCGCTGACGATGTGAACGACGTAGCGCGGATGGGTGGCGACGTCGCGCAGGAGATCGAAGAGCGCGGGATCGGGCGTCGCGAGATCCGGCGTATCGGCGAGCGGCACCAGCGTCCCGTCGTAATCGAGCAGCAGCATGAGCCGCGGCGCGCGGCGCAGGCGCTGGACGAGCGTGTCGAGGTCGGCTTCGCTGCTGAAGGTCACGAGGGACGTGCGCAGCGTCGCGGTGACGCGCTCCAGCTCGCGGATGAAGTCGCGCGTCCACGTCTCGACGGTGTGCGATCGCACGCGTCGCCGCAGCGCGCGCATGCGGTCGCGCCGCTGCGCCTCCGGCATCGTGAGCGCCTGCGCGATGGCTTCGGCGACCGCGTCGATGTCGTACGGGTTGACGATCAGCGCTTCGCCCAGTTCGTCCGCCGCGCCGGCAAATTCACTCAGCATCAGCACGCCGTCATCGTCCACGCGTGACGCGACGAACTCCTTCGCGACCAGGTTCATCCCGTCGCGCAGCGGCGTGACGAGCATGACGTCGGTCGCGCGATAGAGCGTGACGAGCTCCTCGGTGGAAATCGAGCGGCTCAGATAGTGGACGGGCACGTCGCCCACGGTGCCGCGCGCGCCGTTGATGCGTCCCACCAGCTCGTTCACTTCGCGGCGATAGGCCTTGTACGGCTCGACGCCGCCGCGCGACGGCACCGCGATCTGCACGAAGCGCACGCGGTCGCGCCATTCCGCGTGCCGGTTCAGGAACCGCTCGAAGGACAGCAGCCGGCGCGGGATGCCCTTCGTGTAGTCGAGGCGATCCACGCCGAGCAGCAGCCGCTTCTCGCCCGCCTGCGTCCGCATCTCGGTCACCGCGCGCGCGGTGTCGTCCGACGCGGACAGCGTCTCGAACTGCTCGACGTCGATCCCCATCGGGAACGTGCCGAGGCGGATGCGGCGTCCCTGGAAGACCACTTCCTGGCCGTCCGGTTCCAGTTCGAGGATGTAGCGCAGCACCGTCAAGCAATAGCGCGTGTACGCGGCGGTGTGGAAGCCGATGAGATCCGCGCCGAGCATGCCTTCGATCAACGGCTGCCGCCACGGCAGGATGCGGAACACCTCGAAGGACGGAAACGGGATGTGCAGGAAGAAGCCGATGCGCGCGTCCGGAATGCGTTCGCGGATGAAGCCGGGCACGAGCAGCAACTGGTAGTCGTGGACCCAGATCAGATCGCCGGGCCGGTACGCCTCGACGACGGCGTCGGCGAAGCGGCGGTTGACGGACGAGTACGTCGCCCATTCGTTCGCGTCGAGGGGGACGCGATCGAGCAGGTAGTGGAACAGCGGCCAGATGACGCCGTTCGAGAAGCCGTCGTAATAGCGCCGCACTTCCTCGGCGGTCAGTTCGACGGGGACGATGCGCTGCTCGTCGAACTGTTGTTGGACGGACGCGCGTTCGGTGTCCGTCAACTCGTTGAGCGCGCCGGGCCAGCCGACCCACGGACCGTCGGAGCGTCCGTGTGTCCCGAGCAGACCCGTCGCGAGTCCGCCGGCTGACTTGATGACGCGGACCGCGCCGTCCTGGCGCGTCACGGTGAGCGGCAGGCGATTGGAGACGATCACCAGTCGCGAGGAGGCGGACGACGACATCGGGTGCGCAACGCTCCTGTCGAAAAACGAGTCCGTGGACCCGTGTCTGGTTGCTCTGAGCCGGCCAGACGCAGCAGCCGGCGGGATTCGAGTGGCCGTCGCGGCGCCTGAAGGCGGCCGGTCGAGCCGAACGACAGCGACGCACGAGGTGGGACCGGCGGCCGTCATCCCCGGAAGGGAGTCACATCGTAGTGCGTGTTGAGTGAAGACCTCAAGCTCAAGTGGGTACCTGTCAGGTACGCGCGGCGCTCGCCGATCACCTCTTGCCAGTGATGTCCTGAGAAAGATACAAATGCTGAGTTAAGTCTCCTCTTCGAGGATTTCTCCTGGATTTGGGTGACTCTTTTCCTAGAAATCCGCCCTTCTCTAACGATGGGCTCATGAGACGTAAGTCGTTGAGATGACGTCTGTTCACTCCCGATACGGCGGTTGACTTCGTTGCGTGAAAACCACGCGTTTTGCGTGGTACTGGCTTTGCTACGAGTTTCTCAAATCCAGCCCGGAAACCTTGTGGGCCGATCGAAGCCGTCGCGTCACAGCCACGATGACCCAGCCATCGTTCAAATCCACCGTTGCGGACCCGCTGGGCCCCTCGAGTCATGTCGATCGCGGCGGCGGAGCCGGGACTGCGCCGGACCGTCAGGTGGAAGCGCTGGCGCGCGTCGCGTCGGTCGTCGCGCATGAGCTGACCAACGTCCTGCAGGTCCTCGCGAGCAGCCTCGATCGCCTCACCGTGGGCGGCGAGCCGGACGCGAGCGCGGTGCGCGCGGCGCGGGCGTCGGTCGAGCGGGGCACGCGGCTCGCGCGTCAGTTGCAGACATTCGCGCAAACGTCTCCGACGCGGCTCGAACAGCATCCGATCCATCACCTGATGGCGCAGTGGATGGGCGCGTTCGAGGAAGCCGTCGGTCCGCAGCATCCGCTCGAACTGCGTCTGAGTTTCAGCGGCTTCATCCTCGTCGATCCCGATCAGCTCCAGACGGCGATCAGCAATCTCCTGATCAACGCGCGTGAAGCGTCCGCGCCGGGGACGCCGATCCTCCTCGAACTGGCGCGGGCCGACGCGAACACCGCGTACGCCTGCCGCATCTCGGTGATCGATCGCGGTGAAGGCATGACGGCGGAGATTGCGCGTCAGGCGCCGGCGCCGTTCTTCTCGACGCGTCCGCCGGGGAAGGGCATGGGGCTGGGGCTCACCATCGCGCGGATGGTGACGGAGATGCACGGCGGCGACTTCGCGCTCGATACGGCGTTCGGACGTGGGACGACCGTCACGCTGCGCCTGCCGTCCGTGCCGCAGCCGGGCCTGAGCGCCGGTCCGGGCGTCAGTCTGGGAGAGCGGGCGCTGCCCGTGCCTGGTGGCGTGCCGCCGCCGGCGTCCGAACCGCGTCGCGAGCCCGATCCGCCGCGTCTCGCGGGCCGCCTGCTCGTCGTGGACGATGAGGAAGCGATTGCGGAGTATTTCCGCATCATCCTGACCGCGGAGCGGTACGAGGTCCACGTCGTCTGCTCGGCGCGCGACGCGCTGGAACGCTTCGGTGAAGACCCGTCACGCTACGACGCCGTCGTCCTCGACATGATCCTGCGCGACGGCTCCGGCGCGGAGCTGTACCGCCGCTTCCGCCAGATCCGCCCCACGCTCGGTGTCGTCGTCGTCACCGGCTTCTCGGACGCCGAAAGCCTCGCACCTATCCGCGCCGACGGCCAGGACGTCCTCTTCAAACCCTGTCCACGCGCCGACGTCATCAAAGCCGTCGCCCGCGCCGTCGCCAAACGCCGCGCCGCCGACCAGGCCCAGGCCTGATCGCCGCGTTCCCGCGATCCACGCATCCGCACGTCCACGCGAGACGCCTGCCTGACGCCTCCGCCCGAGTTGCCCGCCACGACGATGCTATGCTGCCTGCATTCAGCACGGCTCTCTCGTTCGAATGGGATGGTGCCAACTCAGATCATCAATGTCCGACCGCGACGACGCGTGAGCGCAAAGCCTATGAAGAAGACAGTCAAGACTGAGCGGCCCGAGGTCTTGCCGGAGTACGACTTCAGCCGAGGAGTGCGTGGACGTTACGCGGCGGCCTACAGCCGCGGCACCAACGTCGTGGTCCTCGCGCCTGACGTTGCCAAAGTCTTTCCGGACTCGGAATCTGTGAACCAGGCCCTCCGCGTCCTGGTACGCATCGGCCAGAAGATCAGACCGTAGCCCGCGTTCCCGCCTCCCGTTCCCGCCCCCTCGACACGCGGACGTCACCCGTGCATCCGCGCGATGCCGGCGGTGGACGGCCATCTCAATCGGGAATCTATTGACACCAACCCAGCGGCGGGCGAACATGCTCTGCCCACACGGAGGTTATGTGTCCTCGCTTGCCATCGTTCAGCTCTATGTGTTTGTCTTGGCAGGCTTCGTCGGCTACCAGGTCATCACCCGCGTGCCGCCGTTGCTGCATACGCCGTTGATGTCCGCGACGAATGCCATCTCCGGCATCTCCCTCGTCGGCTCGGTCGTCGCGGCCGGCTCGGACCACAGCACCGTGAGCACCATCCTCGGCTTCATCGCGGTGACGGCCGCGTCCATCAATGTGATTGGTGGCTTCATGATCACGGATCGCATGCTGCGCATGTTCAAGTCCGGTGCGAACAAGCGATCATGACGCGCCAATATTTCATTGAAGCCGCGTACCTGGCGGCGTCCGTCCTCTTCATCATCGCGCTTCGCAGCCTGAGCTCCCCGGAGAAGGCGAAGCGCGGCATGCACCAGGCCGAAGCGGGCATGCTGCTCGCCATCATCGGCACGCTGCTGCACCACGACATCGTCCGCTACGACTGGATCATCGCCGGCCTCGTCGTCGGCGGCACCATCGGCGCGGTGATGGCCATCTTCATGCCGATGACGGCGATGCCCCAACGCATCGCCATCTCCCACGCGTTCGGCGCCGTCGCCGCGACGCTGGTCGGCGTCGTGAAGTACTACGAGCACCCCGAAGGCCTCAGCATCGGCATCATGGCCGCCGTCGGCTTCGAAGTCCTCTTCGGCGCGCTGACCGTCACCGGCAGCTTCATGGCGTTCGGCAAGCTGCAGGAACTCGTCCCCGGACGCCCGATCGTCTACAAGGGCCAGAACATCCTCAACTTCACGCTGTTCGGCGTGACGGTCGCGATGTTCTTCTACCTGCTCTACGACCCGACGAACCACATCGTGTTCTACGCGATGATCGGCCTGAGCCTGATGATCGGGATCCTGCTGGTGCTGCCCATCGGCGGCGCGGACATGCCCGTGGTGATCTCGCTCCTCAACTCGTACGCCGGCCTCGCCGCGTCCGCCACGGGCTTCGCGATCAACAACAACGTGCTGATCATCGCGGGCGCGCTCGACGGCGCCTCCGGCTTCCTGCTGTCGATGCTGATGAGCCGCGCGATGAACCGGTCCTTCGCGAACGTCCTCTTCGGCGCGTTCGGCGCCGCGCCCGAAGGCGGCCCCGCCCAGGCCGCGACCGGCACGATCAAGCCGATTTCCGCCGAGGACGCCGCCCTGCGCCTCGGCTACGCGAACCTGGTGATCGTCGTGCCCGGCTACGGCATGGCCGTCGCGCAGGCCCAGCACCAGCTTCGCGAACTGGCGAATCTGATCGAGCATCGGGGCGGCGAGGTGAAGTACGCGGTCCATCCCGTCGCCGGACGCATGCCCGGCCACATGAATGTGCTGCTCGCCGAGGCCGACGTGCCGTACGACAAGCTGTACGACATGGAAGACATCAACGCGGAGTTCGAACGCGCGGACGTGGCGCTGATCATCGGCGCGAACGACGTCGTCAATCCGGCCGCCCGCACCGACAAGGCGAGCCCGATCTACGGCATGCCGATCCTCAACGCCGACAAGGCGAAGAGCGTCATCGTCATGAAGCGCAGCATGAACCCTGGCTTCGCCGGCATCGAGAACGCCCTGTTCTACGAAGACCGCACCGCGATGCTGTTCGGCGACGCGAAGGCCTCGCTGACCAAACTCGTCGCCGAAGTGAAAAACCTCTAGCCCGTTCCCGGTCTCAGCCCGCTTCCCGGTCAGCCAGTCTCCCGGTGTCGAGCCGACATGTCCGGCCCGGCACCGGCGGAGCGGACGCCGCGCCTTCCGTCCGCGCGACGAGCCCGGCGGCGCCCAGCCGCGCCCATTCGCGGCACGGCTGTCCAGCCTAGCGCGGCCATACGCCCGTCGGGCAATTTCCGAGGAGATCACGGGCCTTCGTGCTATACCATCAGCCGTAGAGGGGGCTACCGCACGGGCCACCGTCGAGGGCCGCTCACGGAGAAGGACCGCCCCTCTGGACGTGACCTGCGCGATCGAGCTATCGAACCGTGACAAAGCCAGTCTGGGACGTCGTGGGCGTCGGCTGCAATTCAGTCGATTTCGTCAACCTGCTGCCGGCCTGTCCGCAGCCGCAGGGACCGCACGCGAAGATGCGGATCCATCGGCAGGTCGTCTCCTGCGGCGGGCAGATGACGACGGCGATGGCCGCGTGCTCGCGGCTGGGGCTGCGGGTGAAATATGTCGGCGTGACGGGGACGGACGAGAACGGCCGCCGCCTGCGCGCCGAGATGAGCGGCTACCAGGTGGACATGTCGGACGCCGTCATCCGCGACGTGCCGAACCAGTTCGCGGTCATCATGGTGGACGAATCGACGGGCGAGCGGATCGTGCTGTGGGATCGCGACGAGCGCCTGCAGCTCCGGCCGCGCGAGATTCCGATCGACGCGCTCGCGGCCGCGCGGCTGCTGCACGTGGATGACGTCGATCAGGCGGCGGCGATCGAAGCGGCGGGGCTGGCGCGCACGGCCGGCCGGCCCGTGACGAGCGACATCGATCGCCTGACGGACCGGACCGAAGAGCTCGTGATGGCGGTCAGCATTCCGATCTTCGCGGAGCACGTTCCGCCCGCGCTCACCGGACGCAACGACCCCGAAGCCGCGCTGCGCGCGCTGCGCCGCCGGCATGAGGGCCTGCTCGTCGTCACGCTCGGTGCGCAGGGCGCCATTGCTCTCGACGGCGATCGCCTGATCGTGGCGCCCGGCTTCCGCATCGACGCGGTGGACACGACCGGCGCGGGCGACGTCTTCCGCGGCGGGTTCATCTACGGCACCTTGCAGCGCTGGCCGACCGAACAGATCCTGCGGTTCGCGAACGCGGCCGCGGCGGTGAGCTGCACGCGGCTGGGCGCCCTGACGGGCGTTCCGGACCTGCTCGACGTCGAGACCCTGCTGGCCGACGCCGAGACGTCCGTCGTGGTCGCCGCGCCGCGGCCGCCACTCGAAAGTTGACATCACGGCGTCGGCGCCCGGCCGCCGCCTGCCCGTTCTTCTGAGTCACTCCATGCCGACGCCGCTGCGAGAGGAAGCCGAGGAAGCACGACTGCTCGCGCTCGCCGCGGCGATTTCCGAAGGCGCCGAGGTCGACTGGGAGCGCGTCGCGCTCGAAGTGCTCAGCGACCGCAGCCGCCGCGTCGTGCAGGGGCTGCGCGTCATCGACGACCTCGCCCGCGTCCACCGCAGCGAAGCCGCGGCGTCCGGCATCGAAGACAGCTTCGCCAGCGATCAGTCTTTCCCTCCGCAACACTTCCCTCCACAACAGCTTCGTCCGCAAGGAGGCTTCCCTCCATCATCAGGCGGCTTCGGCGCCGCGGACGCGCCGCGCGCGACGGCCACGCCGCCGCCCTCGGTGCCGGTCGGCAAGTGGGGACCGCTCGACCTGCTCGCCGAAATCGGCGCGGGCGCATTCGGTGTCGTCTATCGCGCCTGGGACGCGCGCCTCGAACGCGAGGTCGCGCTCAAGCTGCTGTCCGTCGGCCCGTCCTCACTGCACGGCGCCGTCCTGCTGAAGGAAGCGCGCCTGCTCGCGCGCGTCCAGCACGCGCATGTCGTCACCGTCTACGGCGCCGAGCAGATCGACGAGCGCATCGGCATCTGGATGGAGAGCCTGCGCGGCCGCACACTCGACGAACTGGTGCGGATGAACGGACGCTTCGGCGCGGACGAAGCCGCGCTGATCGGCCTCAGCCTGTGCCGCGCGCTCGCGGCCGTCCACGCGGCCGGCCTCGTCCATCGCGACATCAAGGCCCGCAACGTCATGCGCGAGGACGGCGGCCGCATCGTCCTCATGGACTTTGGCGCGGGGAGCGACGTCGGCTACGGCGCGCGCGACGTCGGTCCGGCCGGCACGCCGCTCTACATGGCGCCCGAAGTGCTGGAAGGCGCGCCGCCCGCCGTCGCCGCGGACATCTACAGCCTCGGCGTCCTGCTGTTCTATCTCGTCACGCAGTCGTTCCCCGTCACCGGACGGTCGAAGACCGAGATCGACGCGGCGCACATCCGCGGCGATCGACGCCGCCTGCGCGACGTGCGGCCCGACCTGCCGGACGCGTACGTGCAGGCGGTCGAGGACGCGCTCGCGTCGGACCCGAAGGCGCGCCACGCGAGCGCGGGCGCGTTCGAGGAAGCGCTGGCGAACGTCCTGGGCAGCGAGAGCCCGCGCCACAAGACCGAGGACGACCGTCCGCGCTGGCGGCAGTGGGTCACCCCGCTGCTCGTGGGCGCGGCCGCGACCGCGGCGCTGTTCCTGGTTCAGGATCGACGCGAACCGCCGTCCGCGTCCTCCGCGCGATCGCGCTTCACGATGCAGGCGCCAGCGCGCGCGTCGGTCGAGGCGGAGGCCGTGTCGCCGGACGGCCGGCACGTCGCCTTCGTGGCCGCGGGCCGGTTGTGGGTGCAGTCGTTCGACGCGCTGGAGCCGCGCGCGCTGCCGGACACGGCCGGCGCCAACATGCCGTTCTGGTCGCCGGACAGTCAGCACATCGGCTTCTTCTCGGGTACGAAGCTGCGCCGCGTATCGCTGACCGGCGACGATCCGCGCACGTTGTGCGACGCGCGCCGGCCGCGCGGCGCGACGTGGGGCCGCGACGGCACGATCCTCTTCGCGTCCGCGTTCGGATCCCTGCTGCAGCGTGTGCCCGCGGACGGCGGCGAGCCGACGCCCGTCGCCGTCCCCGAACAGCGCGTCGCGGGCGCCGAAATCAACTGGCCGCACTTCCTGCCCGACGGCCGCCGCTTCCTCTACACCGTGCGCGTGTCCGATCCCGACGTCGCCGGCGTCTACGCCAGTGGCGCCGACGCCGGCAGCGCCTCGACGCGGCTGCTCGACGTCGATTCCAACGCCGTCTACGCGGCGGGACACCTGCTCTACGTCCGCCTGGGCGTGCTGATGGCGCGCCGGTTCGATCCGGTCCGCGTCGAGCCGACCGGCGCGCCCGGCGTCGTCGCCGAGCGCGTCGATCAGGATCCGTTCACGGACGGCTTCGCCGAATTCAGCGTCTCGTCCACCGGTGTCGTCGCCTATCGCGGCGGCGTGCGGCCGGACCGGCAACTGCGCTGGTTCACCCGCGTAGGCGTGCAGGCGGGTGTCGTCGGCGTACCGGGCGAGTACCGGGACTTCGCCTTGTCGCACGACGGCCGCCGGCTGGCGTTCGATCAGCTCGACGCGCACAGCGGGCGGCGCGACATCTGGGTGCAGGATCTGGACGGCGGGAGTCCGATCCGCATCACCTCGAACGCCGGCGACGATGGCGCGCCGACGTGGTCGCCGGATGGGCGCGCGATCATCTACGCGTCGCAGCGTGACGGCACGTATGCGCTCTATCGCAAGTCCGCGGACGGCGGCGGCTCGGAAGAGCGGCTGCTGGAAGCGCAGGCGATGCCGCTGGACTGGTCCGCGGACGACCGGCTCGCGTACGAAGTGTCGGATCAGAAGACCGGGTCCGACCTGTACTTCATCGCGCTGCAGGCGCTGCAGCGGCCGCTCGTCTTTCTGCGGACCGAATTCATGGAGCGCGAAGGGCAGTTCTCGCCGGACGGGCGCTGGATGGCGTACTCGTCCAGCGAATCGTCACAGCGCCAGGTCTACCTGCAGCGCATCCCGTCGACTGGCCGCCGCTGGACGATCTCTCCCGGCTACGGCCGCGAGCCGCGCTGGCGCGCGGACGGACGCGAGCTGTTCTATCTCGGACCGGAGAACATGCTGACGGCGATCAAGATCCGCCTGCAGGAGGACATGGTGACGCTGACCGCGCCGGAGCCGCTGTTCCCCGTGCGGATCAGCGGCGCGGACGTGCGTCAGCACTACGCCGTGTCCCCCGACGGCCAGCGGATCCTCGTCAACACGCTCCTCGAGGACGCGCTGCCCGCGCCGCTCACCGTCATCCTCAACGCCATCGCCGCGCCCTGAAGCCGCAAGACAGGGCGTTCGTCACGCAAAGAAACAGGGCGTGCGCCGGTCGACGCACACCCTGAAAGCGGTTACTCCAGCGACCGCGAAAACGCTCACCAGAGGAACTTGATCCCCAACTGGATCTGACGCGGGAAGTTCGACTGCCGCGTGCTGTTGCGGTTGATCGTCCCGAAGTCCGCGCTGTTCGTGTCGCGGACGTAGTCCCGCTCGTCGTACATCGGCTGGTTCAGCACGTTGAACACTTCGAGGCGGAACTGCAGCCGCGTGTTGCCCACCAGCCGGGTCGTCTTCGCGAAGTTCATGTCGAACTGATAGAACGGCGGCCGGCGGATGTGATCGTCCCGGAACGGCGCGTCCCGCGGCGAATAGCTCGGACGCACGATGAAATTCGGCGACGAACAGCCGGCCGCGACCGAATAGGCGAGCATCGTGAGCGTCTTGCCGTCGTTCTCCATCCGCGCCACGCACGGCATGACGCCGCGGATGATCGCATCGGAGAAATTGACGTTGGGATTCTGCGCGCCTTCGACGTAATACACGTTCCCCGGCAGCTCCCACGGACGCCCCGAGTTGAACAGCCACGAGCCGGCGATCTCCCAGCCGGACACCAGCACGTTCAGCGGACCCGTCGCCCCGCCCAGGAAGCGGCGGCCGTTGCCGAACGGCAGCTCGTAGACGCCGGACAGCGTCACGCGATGCGGGCGATCGGCGAAGTAGACGCTGCGCTGAATCGTCTGCAGCGTCGCGTCCATGAAGCCGGATTCCTCGATCGACTTCGAGAACGTGTAGGTGCCATTCAACGTCAGGCCGTCCGAGAACCGCTTGTTGACGACCACCTGCGCCGAGTTGTACCAGATGCGGCCGTCGTTGCGCTCGAACATCTCGATGCTGCCGAACTGCGGGAACGGACGCGACAGCTCGTAGCGGCTCAGCGTCGGATTCGTGAACCGGCTCGTACCCTCGAAGCCGGGCACCTGGAAGAACGGATTCGGAATCTGCTCGTCGCAGAACGCCGGGTTGCCGCCCCTGGTCGGGTCGCACTGATCGCGCAGCGCCGCCGGCGGATTGTTGAAGCCATCCCATGACGTCTGCTGCTTCTTCGTGCGGCTGCCGACGTAGGACAGCTCGATCGACGTCCGCCACGGCAGCATCCGCTGGATGCTGAGCGAGAACTGATCGACGTAGGGATTCTCGTAATCCGGGTTCGAGAAGTTCGGACTGCGGCCCAGGAACGTTTCGAGGCCGAGCGCGCTGCCGGCCGGCGTCGAGACGATGGGGAACGGGTCATTGAGGGTGTAGAGCGGCGTCCGTCCGCCATCCGCCGACGCCACCAGCGGCGTCGAGATGCTGAAGCCGTTCGACACCGTCGTGCCCGTCACGTTGAGGAACATCCGGCCGTAGCCGCCGCGCATGATCGTGCGTTCGTTCAGGAAATACGCGAAGCCGACGCGCGGCTGGATGTTGTTCCTGTCGAACTGGTACGGATACGTCGGATTGCCGTTCACGCCCGCGAAGCCCAGGCCGCCGCGCACCTGATAGCCGGGAAACCGCGTCTGATCGATGCGGCCGCTGACCGGGTTGATCGTCTCCGTGTCGAACCCGTAGTTCACGCGGTCGTCCACTTCGAAGACCGGCGAGTTGAGGTCCCACCGCAGGCCGAGATTCAGCGTCAGGCGATCGGAGATCTGCCAGTCGTCCTGAATCCACGGCGCGTAGTAGTTCCACCGGAACTGCGGGAACAGATTGTTGTTGATCGCGCCGCCGCTGGGCGCGCCGAGCAGGAACGAGGCGATCGAGTTTCCGCTGAGCGGATCGGATCGATCCCAGTCCTCCTGCGTGAACCGGCGGTCGGTGGTGATCTCGAAGACCTGGCCGCTCAGCTCGCGCGTATACCACGTGAAGCGCGCGTCGAGGCCCGCCCGGATGTTGTGCTTGCCTTTGATCATGCTGACGTTCGGCTGCACGCTCAGGACGGTCGTCGTCTCGCTGTTGAAATTCGCGCGGCCCATCTGCGTGTACTCGCGCGTCGTGCCGCTCGAGTAGAACTCGAACCGCGGGAAGATGCGGTGCGGGAGCTGCGACGCGAGGCTCGACGGGAAGCCCAGCTCCGTCGGGTCGAAGCCGAGGCCCGCTTCCGTCCTTGCTTCTTCGAGGTACTGGTTCAAGCCGACGCGGACGTTGAGCACGACCGACTTCGCGCCGGTCCGCACCCAGTCGGCGACACCGGTGTAGTTCAGGCGCTCCAGCGGCAACTGCCCGTCCTGCGCGGGGCCGGAGAGGATGCCGTTCGAGAAGCGCGTCTCGGTCCGCTTGTTCTGCGCGTAGCGGACGAACAGCCGCGATTTGTCGCTGATGTTCTGATCGACCTTCGTCGCGATGTTGTAGAAGGTGTCGTCCGCCAGGTTCGGCGAGAACAGGAAGTTGTCGCGCCACGGATCCGCGCCCGGCGTCGTCGTGTTCGGCTTCGGGTACAGCCGCAGGATCTGCTGCGCCATCGGATTGATCCGGTCCTGCGGAATGCGGTTGCCCGGGAACGGGTCGCGCACGAAGCGGCCGTTTTCCATCCGTCCGGTCGAAGGGTCGTAGATGGTGATCAGGTTGCCGTTGCGGTCGCGCAGGTTGCTGAAGTCGCCGCTGATCTGCGCGTCATCGGGGAACGTCAGCGTCGCGGGGTTCGGCGTCAGTTCCTTGTACCCTTCATAGTTGAACATGAAGAAGGTCTTGTTGGTGCCGTCGTAGAGCCCCGGGATCTTCACCGGACCGTCGATCTGGAAGCCGTACTGATCCAGCTTGTGATTCGGCTTGTCCTGGTTGTTGACCTCGTGGAAGTACTCCCGCGAGTCCAGGAACTTCCGGCGCGCGAACTCGTACACCGTCCCGTGCAGGACGTTCGTCCCCGATTTCAGCGAGACGTTGACCACGCCGCCGGCCGTGCGGCCGTACTGGGCATCGTAGCTGTTGGTGATGATCTTGAATTCCTGGACGGAGTCGACGGGCGGGACGTACGCGAGGTTGTTGCCGCCCTGAATGGAATTGTTCGGCGCGCCATCCAGCAGGAACTCGTTGTTGCGGTTCTGGCCGCCGTTGATGGACCAGTCCGCAATCGCGCCGTTGTCGAAGGGCCGTTGGTAGATCGCATTGCCCTGCTTGGTGATGCCGGGCGACAGCGTGGACAGTTCGAATGGATTGCGCGCGTTCAGCGGCAGTTCGGTGACACGCTTGTTGTCGACGACCATGCCGCGATCGGCTTTGGATCCCTCGACGGTTTCACTGACGACGGTGACGATCTCGGTCAGCGCGCCGACCTGCAGTTGGATCGGCAGCGTAATCGTCTGGCCAACCTGCAGCTCGACTTTTTCCTGCGTGTGTTTTCGGAAGCCCTCGAGCTCGGCGGTGATGGTGTAGATGCCGGGCTTGAGGAACGGGAGTGAGTAGGCGCCCTGTTCGCTGGACGCGGTCGCGGCGGTTTCGTTGGTCTGGGTGTTGGTCGCCGTGATCACGACGCCTGGTATCGCGAGGCCATCCGGATCCGTCACGCGACCCGTGACGGTCGCTCGAAACTCTTGTGCGCTGATTGCTCCGACGCACATCACCATCACGCATCCCGTCATCCATCTCGTCAGACGTTGTCGTGCCGACGAGCGAGTCCTTGTCTCGCGCGTCCTCACGGCGTCCGAGAGGCGGTACCAGGGAGAAACCTTGGTACACATCGTGTCCTCCTTGATGCGGACCGCAACAGCGACGCGTCCAAGGATGGACGCACAGGAAGGATTCGCGTTACAGCTCGCGGATGAGTTACATCACAAAAGGGCGGGGCCGGTGCTGCGCTGTTTATACAACCGCAAAAATGCAGACGTCAACCGTATTAGCAAGAGGATTGTGCATGTAACAACCTCTAATGTACCAATGCCGGATGAGCTCGGTATCACCCAACGTATCAGTCGCGGTTTCTTATGAAGATCGATCCGGGGAATCGCACGTGCGGATATGAGAAAAGGCTCCAGCGACGTCGTGCCGCTGGAGCCTGTGATGCGTGAGGGAATCGAGTGTGATGCGCGGATCTCTCACGATCCGCTCCCGCGTGCGGCGCGCGTGTCGCGCGCGCCTGGTACTACGCGACTTCGCGCTTGAGCAGACCGTCGCGCTCGGACAGACGGCGCGCGAGCGCGGCGCCCGAGTTCAGAGCGCCTTCCATGTACCCGGGGAACGCGTAGCACGTATGCTCGCCCGCGAAGTGCAGCGCGCGGACGCCTTCCCGCAGCAGCGGTCCGATCGTCGTCACCTGACCCGGCGCCGGGAACGAGTACGACGCGCGTACCCACGTATCGCCCGGCCAGTCCATGAAGCGCGCCTTCACGAAGCTCGGACGCAGCCCGCGGTACACCTTGCCCAGCTCGCGCAGGTAGTTCTGCGTGCGCTCCGTCGCCGTCCACTCGCGGCACTGATCCGCGGACGGTCCGCCCGAGAACGCGCACATCGCCGCGCCCGGACCTTTCTGCTGATCGGTCGAGTGCCACGTCCAGTTGACCGGACCGTCGGACAGCAGATCCGGCGCGAGCTCCGCGCGCCGCCAGAACGGACCGGTCAACGCCATGAGGAACTTGACGTTCGTCCCCATCTGCGGCGTCAACTGCGCCGGCAGCGCCGGCTCGATCCCGATCTTGTTCCACACCGACGGCGGCACCGCGAGGATCACGTCGTCTGCCTCGAATGTCTTGCCGGCGGACGTCGTCACGATCGCGCGCGCGCGGCTGGTGACGTCGATGCGCGACACCGGCGTCCGCGTCAGGATGCGCGTCTCGCCGATGCCGGCCGCGAGCCTGCGCGCGAGCAGTTGATTGCCGCCGCTGCAGCGGAAGACCTCGCTGTCCGTCCAGAACGTCTCCAGCCCGCCGCCCTTCACCATCGCGAGGTTGCCGAGATAGCTCTGCCACTCGCTGCGGACGCCGTTGTCGGCCGTCAGCATCGCGTCGATGCCGGCCTTGCACAGCGCCGAGACGTTCAGGCCCGCAATCCACGACGCCAGCGTGCGCTTGTCGAGGATCTCCGCGTTGCGCGTCCGCCACGGCTCGTACGGATTGCCGACGTCGTCCGCGTCCTTGTTCATCAGGCTCAGCGCCGCGTCCATCTCCTCCCACAGCTTCTCGGACTCTTCGGCCGTCAGCTTCTTGCCGTTCAGGACGATCGGCGCCTCGAAATCCTCTTCCTCCGTCACGTCGAGGAAATCGAGCTTGAACCGTTCCTTGTACGCGACCCAGGTCGGATGGTTCGATCCGATCAGCTCCCCGCCGCCCTCGACGTGCTTGTTGGGCACGAGGTCGGTGAACGTGAGGACGCGTCCGCCGATGCGGTTGCGCGCTTCCAGGATCGTGACGTCATAGCCGGCGGCGACCAGCTCGTGGGCCGCGGCGAGTCCGCTGAAACCGGCGCCGATGATGACGATGCGGCGTGCGGACGGGCGGGGCTGGCCGAAGGCGACGTGCTGGCTGACCAGCAGGCCCGCGGACGCGGCGAGCGTCGTCCGCAGCATGTCGCGCCGGCTGATTCCGTCCGCGCGCCGGCCGTGACGCTGGCGCAAGATGGCGTAGAGCGATTTGGGCATGCGAGTTATCAGTTATCAGTGGTCAGTCATCAGTAAAGCAGCTATCAGCTCGCAACAGCGCCATGGTCGACTCGGGCTGAGAAACCTGAGAACTGAAAACTGATGACTGACGACTCATTCAATCGTGAACCACTGCACTTCGACGCGGCGGTTCTGGTCCGAATTCGACCCCGCCGGCTCTTCCCAGCCGCGGCCCACCACGTCGAGGCGCTTCGCGTCCGACGCGTATTTCTCGACGAGCAGACGCTTGATCTCGGCCGCGCGCCGGCGGCTCAAGTCCATCGCGCGGAGCGCCTGCTGGCGGACGTAGCTCTCGCCGCCCTGACGCCGGAAGTCCTCGACGCGCGCGTTGTCCACATGGCCGCGCAGCAGGATCGTCGAGCCGGGGCTCACCTGCAGCAGCTTCTTGATCGCGTCCAGGCTCGTCAGGTTGGACTGATCGCTCATGTCCAGGTCCGACGAATTCGGCTCGAAGTGGAACCGGATGTCCTTGCTGAGCAGCGGATCCTGCTCGACGGACGCCGTCGTGCCCGTGCTGCGGATCGGCGCGATCGCGATCACCTGATCCTTGTACGCGCCGGACTTCTCCAAGGCCTTCAAGTGCTGGAGGTCGACGAAATGTGACGGGTCGGCCGGGTCGCGGATCAGATCGCCGTACGCCAGCACCGCGGACTGGTAGATGCCGTCGAAGCTGCCCGCCGCGTCGATCGCGCCCGAGAAGAACGCCAGTTGCTCCGGCAGGTTCGAGAAGTGGACCTTCGCCAGTTCAGCGCGCGTTTCGTCCGCGTTCCACTTGAACGCCCTGGCGATCGTGTCGATCTGGGCCGCCTGGTTGTCGCGCACCATGCGGTTGCCGTCGAGCACGCCCTGCACGAGCCCGCCGACGATCTTCGGATGCTGATCCGCGAACGTGCGGTTGACCACGAGAATGTCGCCGATGACCAGCAGGTTCCGGTTCGTCGTCAGGATCTGCGCGCGTCCGCCGCTCTTCTCGACGACTTCCGATACCTTCGGCTCCCACGTGATGCAGCCCGCCAGCCGGTTCTTGCCCGAGCTCAGTTCCTGCAGGAACAGATCGCCCGCGCCGAAGCCGTCCTCGGTGTAGACCACGTTGATGCGATCGGGATGCGGCTGCGCGTCCAGGCTGCCGAGCGCGTTCACCCCGAGCCCCGCTTCCTGCGCGAGATAGCGGATGAAGAAGTCGACCTCGGTGAACTGGCCGGTCGCGACGATCTTGCCCTTCAGACCGTTGATGTTCTTGATGTCCTTGAGGACGACGACGCCGTCCGCGCCGCGCGAGAAGCCGATCTGCGCGGGCACGATGGCGTGGAACTGGCGGCCGTAGACGGCGAGCACGTCGACCGTGGTGACGGACGCGGCGATCTTGCCGTTGTTCAGCTCAGACCAGCTCTCGTCCTCGCTGATCGAGATCCGCACCTTGAACCCGTGGTTCTTGAAGAACACGGAATTCTCGGTCGGCGCGAGGCCGCCGTTCGCGGCAATCAGGCCCGCGTAGCCGGCGTACTCGCTGATCTCCAGGTCGATCGTGTTGTCCTTGACCTGATACGCGCCGGCGCCGGCGAGCCGCGGCACTTCGACCTTGGCTTCGGTGACCGCCGCAGCGGACTCGTCGCCGCTGCTGCTGGTCTTCGGCGCGTCGGAGGGGGTATCGGACGCCGATCGGTTGCCGCGCAGCATGTGGAAGCCGAGCGCGATGAGGCCGACGATCATCAGCAGCGATATCAACCGGCCGAGCGGCGTGAAGCGGGACGGCGAGGGCTTGTCGTTCATCGGTCTGTCCGTTCTCTGGCGCGGGTGCGTCCACAACAATCGGGCGCCGGCGCCCGAAGCGCCGGCAGCGTCACAGCACACGGAGAGAACGCGTCTATTGCGTCGGGCCGATCTCTTTCTGGCCCTGCGGCGTCGCGGCCGTCGGCGTCGCCTGGATGCCCTGGCTCGCCAGGAACTCGGCGAGCGCGTTCTGTTCGAGCGCCTTGCGCTCGTTCTCCTTCTCCTGGACCACGTCCATGTCGACGAGGTCCTTCGCGACGCGCGCCTTGCCCGCCGACACTTCGTAGCGCTTCTGCAGGATCTGTTCGACGTCCTTCATCGTGTCGCCCAGGTCGCCGACCTTGAACGCCGCGTTGCCGAGCGCGCCGGCGGCTTCCGCCTGCGCTTCCTTGATCTGCACCTGCGAGAGCTGCTTTTCGAGCTTGCGGACCTTGTCCTCGAACTCGCGCTGCACCAGCTTGGCCTGACGCAGGTTCGCCTGGTAGGCGTCCTCTGTCTCCGTCAGCTCTTCGGTGTCCGTCGTGAGGTCCGCCTTCAACTCCTGCAGCTCGCGCGCGAGCGTACCGGCGAGCTCCATGTTGCCGGCCGAGTGATTGGCGAGAATCCGCCGCTCGAGCTCCTGCGCGCGTACGGCCTTGCCTTTGACCTGCCCCTTGAGCCGCTCGGCGATGCCGGCCATCCGCGCCAGCGCAGAGTTGTACTGGGCCATCTTCGCGCGGAAGTCGTCGCGCGCGGCCGCCATCAGGGCTTCGGGATTGGCTTCTTCGAGACCCGTGATGAAGAGGCTGAAAAAGCCGCGGACCAGTCTGCCAATTCGAGCGAACATGCGACAACGCCTCCTGGCGTCCGAAGCCGGCGGATCACCGGTCCGGGGAAGATGAACACACGTGTGGACCCATGTACCAGGCTAGGGACCCGGAGAGTTTACTCCAATCCCCTGACACCGGGCCGTTCATCCCGCACACGTCTCAGTTCGACGATTGACGTCTTCCGGCCGTTCCGCCAGCCCCGGCGAACGGCGGCCTGCCCCCGGTGGACGACCAGTTATCAGTCGTCAGTCGTCAGTCGTCAGATATCGGTTGGCCAGTCGCCGCTCCCTGGGCGGCAGCGTGGGCTGTCAGGTCCGACTGATAACTGATAACTGACACCTCAAATGAACGGCCGCAGGGCGGCCAGGCGGGTTTCGATCTCGTCCAGGCTGAGCTCGCGGTAGCGCGCCGGCAGGAACCGGGCGTCGGTACACTCCTTGACCGCGACGAGGTCCATGTATTCGAGCTTGCGCGTGTGCGCGCTGGGCCGTATTTCCGCCAGGACGTCAGCCAGGATCTCGCGCAGCGGACGCCGCGGCTCTTCCATCAGCTCGAACGTCCGCAGCGCGCGGACGAAGATCCCTTCGATCTCGTTGCCGCCAAGCTGCAGGCCCTCGGGGAACGGCGGGAGGTCCGCTTCCGTCAGCGGCACTTTCAGCTTGCGCGCGATCGCCGTGAACAGCGCGCGCATCTCCTCCGGTGTCTCCGGCGGGAACAGCGGAATGTGGACGTCGAGCCGTCCCTGCCGCTTGAGGTCGACTTCGAGCAGGTCCGGCCGCGACGTGGCGAAGACCCAGATGATGCGTCCACGGTTGCGCGTGTCCGACATCTCCTTCGCGAGCATCGCGTAGACGCGTCCGCTCAGGCCGCTGTCGCCGTCGCCGCCCTCACGCTTGCCCGCGGCCTGATCCGCTTCGTCCACGAAGACGACGACCTGCCCGATCGCGCGGAGCACCGAGAAGATCTTTTCGAGGTTCGACTCGGTCGCGCCGACCCAGCGATCGCGGAAGTTCTTGAACACGACGCACGGGATGCCCAGCTCGCCCGCCCAGCACTGCACGAGGAACGTCTTGCCCGTGCCGATGCGCCCCGCGATGAGGTATCCCATCGGCAGCGCGTGCAGCACGCCCTTGCGCAGCAGCACCGTGTCCTCGCGCAGCCATGCTTTGATCGGCTCGTGTCCCGCCAGGTGATCCAACGTCAGCGTCGATTCGACGAAGTCCAGCAGGCCCTGACACTCCTTCTCGATCAGGTCCTTCTTCATCGTCGTCAACCACCGCGTGGTGATCGTCTTCTGGTTGCGCAGCGCGAGCGCGAGCACCGTCCGCGCGCCGACGCGGCTCAGGCCGGTGAGTCGCTGCGCGAGGATGGGCAGCGTCACCTCGCTGTTCGCGGCGAGGTCCGGGAACTGCGTCGCGGCGAGGACGTCCACGTACGCGCGCATCTCGGCGTCGTCCGGCAGCGGCAGCTTGATCGTGGCCGCGTGCGGGTTCTCGGAGACGAGCGCGTTCAGATCGTGCAGGCCCTCGGTGAGCAGGACGGTGACGATGTTGGCGTGGAGGATCGCGGGGTCGTTCGCCCAGCCGAGGACTTTGACGGTGTTGGCGGCGAACGGTCCGCCCAATTGCAGCGCATCGCCGCGCGGGACGACGAACTCCGCGAAGTCGATGATGACGGCGATGCGCCGCTCGGCCTTCGAGCGGTCCGCGGCGCTGAGCGCCTGCAGGTTCAGCGTCCGCAGCAGGTAGCGATCGATCAGCTCCAGCGCGGCCCCCGGTTCGCGCATCTGCGTCATCGTCAACTGATCGCCCAGCGCCTGGCGCAGCCACGCGCTCCAGTCGTCGTTGCCCTTCGTCGCGCGGACGCCGCGGCTGCGGTCGTACTGCAGCACCGTGTCGTAGCTGCCGAACATCACGTCGTCCAGGAACGCCTTCACGGACAGGAGACGGCCGTTGTGCGGGACGACGTCGAAGATGTTTCCGTGAAGGATGAACTGCGAGACGGAGCCGGACCGGAACAGGTCGCGCATCTCGCCGGCCCAGGCGGGCAGCGCGCCACCCGGCGCTGGCGGCGTCGCGGGCGGTGTCGGCGCGGACGGCGTTGACGCGGAGGGCGGTAGATCACGGACGGGGACGTCGCTCATGGGCGTTCTCCGGAACGGTGTTCTCCAGGATGGGGGACGAGGACCGCGCGCGGCGCGCTCATTGGCTTTCGCGGCTGCGTGTCTGCGCGGTCAGCGTCGGCGCGTCGCCGAGCAGATCGTCCATCGCGCCGAGCGCACGCTGTTGTTCGACGATCCAGTCGGACGTCGTGTTCAACGTGGCGCCGATCTCGTCGATCCGCTGCGAGAGGTGCTCGGGATCGGTGGAGAGGACGGCCTGCTCGCGGATCAGCTCCACCTGGTCTTCGATCCGCGTCAGCTCCGCTTCCAGGAAGGCCAGCTTCTCGTTTGCTTCGTCGCGGCGGCCGATCCGCTGTTCGAGGAGCTCCGCCTGCGCGGTCAGGCTGCGGCGCAGTTCCTCGGTCAGCCCGGCGTCGTCCAGCCGTCGGCGCAGGTCCGCGAGCCGGCGGCGCAACTGCTGATCGACGGGACCGACGCCCGTGCTGCCGGGAATCGGCGGCGGCGTCCCCGGCATCGGTGAGCCTTCCGTCAGCAGCCGTCCGACCGCCTGACGCGTGGTGAGCAGGCGCAGGTAGGTCCACGTCAGACGGCCCAGGCTTTCGCTCTGCATCGCGTAGCCGGGCGCGGACGTGTCCGCCTGGAATTGCTGATCGAGGATCGACTGGCAGCGCTGCGCGAGGAGCGCGAAGCGCTTGCGCTCGGTCTGCGGGAGCGTGTCGAGGAGGCGCTTGATCTGCCGGTCACCGGCCTGGACGGACGAGACGCTGGCCTTGCCGTCGACGAGGCGCTGGAAGCGGCCGTTGGTCGCCAGGAGGCTCAAATATCCCAGTTCCAGGCCCGCGCCAATCACCCAGAAGCCGGGGTCGTTGAGGCCCAGGAGGCCAAACGCGGCCAGCCCGAGCCAGTTCGGCGGCACGAACATGCCGAGGGGGCGCGCGTTGAACGCTTCGCGAATGTAGTCCCACCAGCCAGGAGTCTTAGGCATCGACGCGGAAAATATCGTAGCACCGACGCCCTGACTGGCTCTAACGTCCGCGGCGCCGCCCCGCTAGATCTCCGATTTCTTCAACTGGTCCATCAGGTAATCGCACGAGCGGACGGTCAGGGCCATGATCGTCAGCGTCGGGTTCTGGCACGCGCCGGACGGGAAGCCCGCGCCGTCCATCACGAACAGGTTCTTGACGTCGTGCGTCTGCTGGAACTGGTTCAGGATGGACGTCTTCGGGTCCGCGCCCATGCGCGCCGTGCCGACTTCGTGGATGCCGTAGCCAGGGACGCGGTCCTGGAACGCGTACGGCTGGATGTTCTTCGCGCCGGCGGCTTCGAGCATCTCGGCGGCGCTCTCCGCCATGTCCGGGATCATCTTCTTCTCGTTCTCGCCCCATCCCATCTGGATGCGCAGCACCGGGATGCCGAACACGTCGGTGACGCTGCGGTCGATCTCGACGAAGTTCTCGAAGTAGGGCAGGCACTCGCCGAAGCCGGAGAAGCGGAGGCTCGTCGTGCCGGATTTGATCGCCGCCTTGTACGCATCGCCGAAGCCGGGCGCCGCGAAGTTGAAGCCGGTCGCGGCGCCGCCCTGGAAGCCGTAGCCGCGCAGGAAGTTCTTGCTGCGCTCGCCGTTGATCGTGTTGCGGAAGCGGATCATGTAGATCCCGTTCGGCCGGCGGGCCGCGCCCATGTTCGCGTCGCCCGGCAGGTCCGGGAACTCACCGCTCGCGCCGCCCGCGACCCAGAGGTGATCCATCAGATAGTGGCCGAGCACGCCGCTGGAATTGGCGAGGCCGTTCGCTGCCTGGCGGTTCGCGGAGTTGAGCAGGATGCGCGTCGATTCCAGCGCCTGCGCGCAGAGGATGACGGCTTTCGCGTGGACGTCGCGGACGTCGCGCGTCTGGCGATCGACGTAGACGATGCCGGTGGCGCGGCCGCGGTCCTGGTCCATCAGCACCTGATAGACCATCGCGTTCGGGATCAGCGTGCACTTGCCGGTCGCCATCGCGTCGGCGACGGTCGTGAACGCGGCGTTGAAGTAGGAATGCGTCATGCAGCCGCGCTCGCACGGCCCGCAGTAGTGGCAGGCGGCGCGGTTGTTCAGCGGCTTCGTCAGGTTCGCCGTGCGGCCGATGGTCATCGTCCGGTTGAACTTCGCCTTGACGCGATCGCGCACGCGGCGCTCGGCGCAGGTGAAGGCCATCGCCGGCTGGAACTTGCCGTCGGGCAGCTCCGGCACGTTCTCGGCGAGCCCCGAGATGCCGACGTAGTCCTCGACGATGTCGTAGTACGGCGCGAGGTCTTTGTAGTCCAGCGGCCAGTCGGCGCCGGCGCCGTCGAACGACGCGCCTTTGAGGTCCTGCTGGCTGAAGCGGTAGCTCTGGCGGCCCCACACGTTCGTGCGTCCGCCGATGATGCGCGTGCGGCCCTGCCAACTGAATGGCTTGTCCTTCGCGACGGTGTACGGTTCTTCGAGGTCGTTGCAGAACCAGTCGTAGTTGTATTCGGTACACGCGTAGCAGTCGCGCTGCCGCGGCCGCGTCCGCGCGACGACGTCGGGCGCCCGCCCGCGGAAGCGCAGGTCGTAGGGCTGCTTGTGCTCGGCGTAGTCCGCGTCGGTGAGCTTGCGGCCGGCGTCGAGCAGCGCCACGCGCAGGCCTGCTTCGGTGAGCCGCTTGGCCGCCCATCCGCCGGACGCGCCCGAGCCTACGACCAGGACGTCGTATGTGTTCTGGTTTCCTTGCACGAAAGCACCTCGCTGAATGTTGCGCCGATGGCTCGCACTGTAGCGGAGCATGCGGCCGCGAGGCAAATGAAAAGGGCATCCGCGCGTGCGGCGGTCCGCCCCACACGCGGACGTTTCACGCAGCAAAACGTTCGCGCGTGCGTGGTCGGCGCGATGCGGTCGGAGCGGTGCGGCGCGCGTCAGGACCGCCGGCGTGCGCCGAACAGCAGGCCGCGCCAGCCCGCCATTCCAATCGTGCCGATCCCGACGACGAGGAACAGCGTCGTCACATAGCCGAACAGGCGCAGGCCGAGGCAGTTGCGGCGTCCGTTGCACCACAGATGGTACAGGACCGCATCCACGATGTCGCTCGCGACGACCACGGCCACGAACCAGAGCAGGCCGTAGAAGAGCATGACGTTGACGCGCCGCAGCGCGCCTGGCATCGAGCCGGTGGGGTCCGGCGGCCGCGCCGGCAGGAATGCGCCTTCTTCCAGCACCCTGCGATTGCGCGGGATAACGACGGTGCCCGCGATGAGATCGTGGAGGCCCTGGTGCTGCTCGGTGACGTAGGCGGCAATGAACACCGCCGTGCCGAGGATGCCTTTCGCCAGCGTCCGCAGGACTGCGCGTGGGAACGAGACGGGGCCGAAGTCCGTCGCGCGCGCGACGCGCAGGTTGAGCGAGCGCTGGCCGATCGTGCTGCCGGTGAAGACGATGAACAGCGGTTCGTAGACGATGACGCCCGCGAGGCAGAAGAGCGCGAAGAAGCGCGCCAGGGACAGTGTCGGCGCAATCGACAACGCCAGCACCGCCAGGACGAGCAGCACCGCGTACACGATCAGATCGCGCACGAGGGCCTGCAGGCGCGGTCCGACCCGCGCGTACAGTGCTTCACGTGAGGGGGCCTCACCGGATGGAGGTTCACCAGATGGCGGTTTACCAGATAACGAGGGCGCCATTGACAAGATAGACCGCTATCTTACGGCAGAGCCGTCGCCTCCGCGCGGGATGTTTCACCACGCGAAACGGCTGGCGCCCCGGTGCAGGCCGCGGCGCGAACGGACGTCAGTCGCGGGCCGGCGCGTGTGCTACACTCCGCGAACATCCACGAGGTCATCATGGACGGAACGACCAAGGACCAGGGCGAACGACGTCAACCTGCGGCGACCGGCCTCGGCCGGCGCGATGTCCTGCAAGCGCTGCTGACCGGCGCGGGCGCGACTGTCGCCTGGCCCGCTGTCGCCGGCGATCATCCGCTGCAGCAGCACGCGCACAATCCGCAAACGGTGGCGTCCGCCGACGCACGCGCGAACCGGGCCAACTGGCAACCGGCGTTCCTGACGCTGTACCAGTTTCAGGCGCTGTCGCTCTTGAGCGACGCGATCCTGCCCGGCTCCGTGGCGTCGAAATCCCCCGAGTTCATCGACGCGCTGCTCGCCGTCGACAGCGAAGCGCGCCGCCGCCGCTTCATGGAAGCGTTCGGCGCGATGGAAGGCCTCGCGCTCGCGCAGTCGCGCAAGTCGCTGAAGGCGCTGACCGCGTCCGAGCGCCAGACGCTGCTCACCGCTGCGTCGACGGCCGCGCCTGGATCGGCGCAGACCGGCGTCGAGCCGCGGCCCGTCACGTCCCGCGATCACTTTGAGCACCTCAAAGGCTGGATCTCCGGCGCGCACTATTCCTCGGAAGCCGGCATGCGCGAGCTCGGATGGACCGGCAACCAGTTCTTCGAGACGTTCGCCGGCTGCACGCATCCCGACGGACACGCGTAGACCGCACCCCTTCCGCGCGGCGATCACCGGGCGCAGACGCGGCCCGCCGGTGTGACAGCACTCGGCGGGCTTCTTCCCCTTCTTCGTTCCTTCTTCACTCCGCTTCATTCCGCGGCCGATCGTTTCTCGCGCCGTGATGCAAGAAGTCCGCAGGGCCCGAAGTCTGTGTGATCAGAAGCACGCACGCGGCGATGACGCAGGTGCCACGTCATCGCCGCGCTCCGCCCTGCCCGTGCGTGAGCAAAGGTGATCATGCTCCCACCCCTGACGCTGCCGGCCCGTGCCGCGGCACTGGCGCTCCTTCTCGCCGTCTCGCTGATCTCGATCTCACCGACGGGCGCGATCGGCGCTGCCGGGCAAGAGACTCCTCCGTCCCGGATCGAGACCGCGCCGACGGCGCTGCCCGCGATCGATCGGGGGACGCGCCAGCTGCCGATCGAATGGCATGCGCAGCTCGAACAGTTCCGCGCGCAGCGCGAAGCGGGTTCAAGACAGCCCGTGGCTGGGCGCGTCCTGGTGAAGTTCCATGCCGGCGCGTCGGCCAGCATGCGTGCCGCTGCCGCGCAGTCCGTGGGCGGACGGCTGTCCAGCCGCTCAGCGAGCGCGCTGCAGTACGACGTCTTCGAGATCGACGAAGGCGCTCGACCCGAAGCCGTCGCGAGCGAGCTCGCGTCCAGGCCGGACGTGGAGTACGCCCAGGCCGACTATCGCGTCTATCCGCGGTGGCGGCCGAACGATCCCAAATACGTCCACCAGTGGAACTATCCGCTCCTCAACATGGAGGCCGCGTGGGAAGTGGATCGGGGCGCCGATGACTCGATCATCGTGGCGGTCCTCGATACCGGCGTGGCGTACCGCGCGGCCACGTTCGAGTACGACGTGCCAGGCTTTCGCGCGGGCCCGTACATCTATCCGTCGCTTGGACGGATCACCGTGCCGTTCGCGCCGGCGCCGGATCTCGCCCGTGACAATCGCTTCGTGGCGCCGCGGGACTTCATCTGGAATGACGAGAGTCCGCTCGACGTCGATGGGCACGGCACGCACGTCGCCGGCACGATCGGCCAGTTGAGCAACAACGGCCTGGAAGGCGTGGGCATGGCGTTCAACGCGCGCCTGATGCCCGTGAAGGTCATCGCCGGCGACTGGGATCAGATCCTCCGTGCGCCAGGCGGGGGCACCGACGATACGGTCGCGCGGGGCATCAGGTACGCCGTCGACAACGGCGCGCGCGTCCTCAATCTGAGCCTGGGGCGCGAAGGTCCATCATCCCCGGTGATGGAAGAGGCGCTCCGCTATGCGGTGTCGAAAGGCGCGGTGGTGACGATCGCGGCAGGCAACAGTTACCAGGAAGGGAATCCGGATGAAGTGCCGGCCCGGTACGGACCGAGCATCGCCGGCGTCATCACGGTCGGCGCGGTGGGACACGAAGGAAACCGATCCTACTACTCGGCGGTCAAGTCGTACGTGGAGGTCGCGGCGCCGGGAGGAGACGTGCGGGCCAACGGCGAAGATGGCCTGATCTATCAGCAGATGTTCGACCCGGACGCGGCGGTGCTGTGGCCAATCCAGCGGACGCTGCCGCCGAGCCAGTATCACGCGCCGCGGTTCGATGTGTTTGCGTTCGTCGGCATCCAGGGCACGTCGATGGCCGCGCCGCACGTAGCCGGCCTCGCGGCGCTGATCATGCACCACGGCGTGAAGGACCCGGGCGCCGTCGAGCAGACCATCAAGCAGTTCGCGCTGGATCGCGGCGCCGCGGGACCAGATCCGGAGTACGGCGCGGGACTGATCAATCCCCCGGCCTCGCTGCGCGGCCGGGGGCTGGGGCTGACGCGATGACCGGCCCCGTCCGTCTGGTCGCCCCCAACCTCCCGATCGTTCCGATCCTCCTGATCGCCCCAATCCTTCTGATTCCACAGCCGTGTGCTGGCCAGTCCGGCGAGTCCGCCTCAGTGGCGGCGACCGGGACGACGGCGGCCGCGGCAGACGGGCAGATGATCGTGAAGAACGAGATACGCCCGCCGAGACAGGGCGATCCGCCGTTCACCATCAGCGCGCACGCGCAGGTTGGACGCCTGTCGCAGACCGCCGGCGACAGCTTCACCGCGATCCTCGGCTCGTCTACGGGACGCATCTACGGCGGCGGCGTCGAGCTGACACTTCGCAGTGGCCTTTTCGCCCGCCTCGACGTGAGCCGCTTCGCCGCCGAGGGCCAGCGGGTCGATAGCGTGGATGGTCAGATCGTTCCGCTCGGTATCCCGCTCTCGATCTCGCTGCTGCCCGTCGAGTTCACCGGCGGCTATCGCCTGCGGCCGTACGTCCTTGGCCGGCGTCGCCAGATGCGGCTCGTGCCGTTCGTCGGTGGCGGTGTCGGCTCGGTGGCGTACCACGAGGAAACGGACGCTGCGCATCCGGAAGAGCGGGTCAGCGAGCGTTACACCAGCTATCACCTGCTCGGGGGCGTGGACGTGCCGCTCGGGCGGCGTGTGGCCCTGGGCGTCGACGCCGCAAAGCGATGGATCCCCGACGGGATGGGAAGCGGCGGAATCTCCCAGAAATTCGGCGAAAGCGACCTCGGCGGGTCGGTCCTTCGCCTGCGTGTTCGCCTCATGTTCTGAGTTTTGCCGCCGCGGGCGGAAGAATGCGCGCGCATTGGTGGTCTAACACAGTAACGATGCCTGTGGCCGGGAGCGCGACGTGAATCGAGCTGTGGCGTGGACGAAGAACGGGTGGTGGAGCGGGCAATCGCCGGGAGCCGGGAAGCCTTCGACGAACTGGTCAGCCGACACCGTGGGCAGATCTACGCGCTGATCCGCACGCTGACCGGCGACGACCCGGACGCGGACGATCTCACGCAGGAGACGTTCGTCCGCGCCTACAACGCGATCGCACGCTTCCGTCAGGAGAGCGCCTTCCGTACGTGGCTCTCGCGGATCGCGGTGAATGTCGTGCGTACGCACCGCACGCGCCAGCGCCGGCGGCGCCACGCGTTCACCGTCGATCTCGCAGCCGAGAGCGATCAGGCGCTCGACGCCGCGCTCGTCGTTCGCGGCGATTTCGACACCACCCTCTCCCGCCGTCAGGCCATTGTCCGCGCGCTCGCCATGCTGCCCGAGGACTGGCGAGTAGCGCTGACACTGCGTGACGTACAGGGCTTCGAGTATCATGAAATTGCTGCGATCTTGCGGGTGCCAATCGGGACCATCGAGTCGCGCGTCTTCCGAGCACGGCGGCGGCTTCGTCCGCTGCTGCGGCAGTGGCTGCACCGGCCGGCGCACGAAGAGCAGACCCCGCTGGCCTCGTGCGCAAAAGTGAACCGATAGCCGTCATGTTGACTTGCACGCAGGCACAGACGCTCATCATCCGCACGATAGACGATCAGAGCCTATCCGCCGACGCGAGGGTGATCCTGCGTCAGCACCTGTCGGTGTGCGCCAACTGCCGCGACGAATACGAAACGCAGCACGAGGTGAGGCGCCTGCTCGCCCTGCAGATCGAAGATCGCCTCCCGCCCGGATTCACCGAACGCCTGAACGCGCGCCTCGCACGACAGAAGCCAAAGGCGCGACGCACACGCCGCCATCCGGACGCGCCCGCCACGATCGGCGCACGAGACGCGTCACAGGGTGAACCGCACAACAGGCCGGCGATGGCGTCCGCGGCAATGCCGGCATCAGCATCGACGGCGCCCGCGTCTTTGTCGGCGTCGGCGCAGGCACCGGCGTTGCGGTCGGAGCCGTTCACGCAGACATCCTGGCGCCGTGGTCCGAGCTGGGGTGTGTGGACCGCCCGGCTGATCCCGGTCGCGGCGACGCTCGCGCTGATCGTCGCCGACGGACGCTTCCGCGCGTCCATGCCGCCACCTCCGGAGCCATCCTTCACTTCGTCATCGGCGGACTCGTCTGCCAGCACAGCCTCGACGATGATGCCAGGCGACGCACCGGTTCGGCGCCGCGATCACGATCGCCCGTCGACCGACGCGCTGCATCAGCCCGCTCGGCCGACGTCCGCGCCCGGTACGATCCAGGCGACGACAATCGTCCTGCCGAAGGACGCGCAGGAACTGGTGCCGGCAAGCGCGGGCGATTCCCGTGCTGCGCTCCTGCGCGCGAGAGCGGTGACAGGGAGCGCGTCAGCTTCTACGGCCGCGACGTCGTCCGTGTCGTTGGAGTCCGCGCCGATCGATCTGACGCTTCGTCCGCTGGTGCTCACGCCAGACGTGGCCGAGGAGCTGAAGCTGAGTGGTGCGCAGCGCAAGCAGATCGCGGAGATTTACGACTCGCGGCGCCACGCGTTCCACGAGATCCTCGAGAACACGCGCAAGCGCGTGGAGATCGAGCGGCATGAGACCGATGCCGCCATCGAACGCGTGCTGACGCGCGAACAGCGGAAGCAGTACCGCGAACGACTCGCCAGCCAGGGCTCGACGATCCTGCAGACCACGCCCGCTCCGCTGCCGGATCCCGCGCGGTCAGGGATGCCGTCCGATCGATCCGTCGTGCCCGGACCGACGCCGCGGTCGCCGATCTCGCCCACGTCACCGTCGGTGCCACCATTCGACTGGCGATGAGCCTCCGCGCAGCCGGGGGCGGACCAAGCAAAAGAAGGCAGAGTGTAGAGGAAGGAAGACCGCGAGCGGCGGAGATGCGCGCGCGGTACGCGGTCGAGCGGCTGCTACGGCGTGGGCGTGCCGTCCGCCGCGTCCGCTTCGAAGGCGACCTTGCCGTCGAAGACGGTGACCGTCACGGCGAGCTCGTGCAGCTTCGCCGTCGGCAGCGCGAAGAGATCCGTCGACAGCACCACGAAGTCCGCCAGCTTGCCAGGCGCCAGCGCGCCGCGTCGGGCCTCGTCGAAACTCGCACGCACGGCGTTGACCGTCAGCGCCCGGACGAACGTCGCCCGCTGACGCGCTTCCATCGCCGGCGAAACCGTCGCCGGCAGCCGCGCGAGCACGCCATCCAGATCGCGCAGTGGATTGATCCACGTCCGCTGATCGCTCGACCGCAGGCTGCCCCACACGACGTCACCCACAGGCCACGGACGCGCCACAGGCGTCGTCGCGGCGGGAACGACAACGGCCATTGCGCCAGCGGCAATCGTCGCGGTGCCTGGCGCCAGCGTGTCCTGCGCGGATGTCGGAACGGACGCGGACGGCGTCGCCGATGCGAGCAGCCGCGCCGACTCGTCCGCTGCCGGCATGACGGCAATCACGCCCAGCGCTTCAATCCTCGCCATCGTATGCAGTTCCAGCGGTTCGGGAACTTCGAGGCGATGACGCTTCACGCGCGCCGCGGGCACGCGTGCCATCAGACGTTCGAAGCCTTCGATCGCGGTCGGCACGCTGTCCAGGTGCTCGGCGCGGACGATGATCTGCCAGTTGTGCGCGTCGAGCTTGGCGAGCGCCTCGGTGAGCGTGTCGGCGCTGGTCAGCGCGGTGGCCTTTGCCTTCTTTCCGCGCCTCTGCGCGGACGCCGGCGCGACGGCGTGCTGACGATCATCCAGGGTGAGGCGGATGGTAGACGTGCGCAGCAGCGGGTTCTCGCTGCGGGCGGCCCGGGTCGCGTCGAACGAGGCGAGCGCCGCGTCCGTCAACGGCAACGTTGCCACCAGCGCGGCGGAGACGCGCAACGCGAGTTGTCCGCGCTTGGACAACGTTTCCAGCACGGCGAAGTCGGCGTCGGTACGTGTGACGGCCTGCACGCCGGTGAGGCCGAGGCGGTGCGCGTCCGCAATGGCCGCGTCCACCTGCCGCACGCGCGCGTCATCCGGGGATCTCGTGGACGCCAGCATCGCCGGGACGGGCGAGCTGGAAGCTGAGGCAATCGAGAGCAGGTCGCCGGAACTGTCGATGAAGCCGGGCAGCACGGACCCGCCGTGCGCGTCGATGACCAGCGTGTTCCGCTGCTTGAGCCGCTTCATCTCGCGGTTCGTGCCGACGCGGAGAATCTGGTTGGCGCGGACCGCCAGCGCTTCCGCCGGTTCCACACCGTCGCCCCGATCGACCCGGGCATTGAGCACAATCAGATCGATCGGCCCATCGTCCTCTCGTTGCGCACCGACGATCAGGCCGGCGACGAACGTGACGGCGACAATAGCGATGACGACGAGCGCGGTCAGACGGGCGGCCATGAGACTATCGAGCGGATTCTAACATGGGGGGCGGCAGACCACGTACCGCCCCCGGCGAGCCCCGGCCAGACGTCTTGACGGAGAGAAATCCTGGCGAATATGTCACGTATCCTCCATCAAGACGGCTCGCCCCGCGGAGCGGGCAAAGCAGACAGCCAGGCTAGCGAGGCGGTGACTCCACCTCGCTAAGCCTGCGTCCGCGACCGCAGCACGCTGTGGCGGATGCCGTACAGCAGGTAGACCACCACGCCAATCGCCAGCCAGACGAAAAAGCGGACCCACGTTTCCCAGGGCAGCTTGATCATCAGCAGGATGCAGAAGCCTGCGGCGAGCAGCGGCACGAGCGGCACGAACGGCGTCCGGAACGGCCGCGGCGCGTCCGGATTGGTCCGGCGCAGGATCAGGATGCCAATCGCGACGAGCACAAAGGCGAAGAGCGTGCCGATATTGGTCAATTGCACGATCTCGTCGATGTTCGCGACGCCCGCGAACACGGCGACAAAGACACCGGTGAGGATCGTCGTGATGTGTGGCGTCTGGTACTTCGGATGCACGCGTGCCGCCCACTGCGGGAGCAGGCCGTCGCGCGCCATCGAGAAGAAGATGCGCGGCTGGCCCAACTGGAACACCACCAGCACGGAGGTCGTCGCAAAGACGGCGCCGAGCGAGATCAGGCCGGCCGCCCAGTTCAACCCGCGTTCGGAGAACGCGGTCGCGAGCGGTTCAGCCGTGCCGAGCTGTGTCCAGGGCAGCATGCCGGTGAGGACGAGCGCGACGGCGATATAGACAAGCGTGCAGAAAATGAGCGTGGCGATCATGCCGATCGGCATGTCGCGCTGCGGGTTACGGGTTTCCTCGGCGGCGGTCGAGACCGCGTCGAAGCCGATGTAGGCGAAGAAGATGATCGCTGCGGCGCCCCAGACGCCGTTGACGCCGTTGGGCGCGAACGGGGTCCAGTTCTCCGGCCTGACGTAGAACGCGCCGACGCACAGGAAGAAGGCGATCAGCACCAGCTTCAGGATCACCATCGACGTGTTGAACCACGCGGTCTCGGACACGCCGCGCACCAGCACCCACGTCACCAGCATGACGATGAGGAAGGCGGGGAGATTGAAGACGATGGGAATGCCGATGATGATGGGCGCGGTGGCCATCGCTTCGGCGCTGCGGATGATGTGGCCGCCGAGGCTGGCGACGTCCCCCGCGGCCTGTGCGACGGCGAGCCGCTCGGCCGCCTGCGCGGCGGTGCGATAGTCGACGCCGAGCCAGGCGGGGATCGTGATGTTCAACCCGCGCAGCATCTCCTGAAAGTAGCCGGACCAGGAGATGGCGACGGCGACGTTGCCGATCGCGTATTCGATGATCAGATCCCAGCCGATGATCCAGGCCACCAGCTCGCCGAGGGTGGCGTAGGCATAGGTGTACGCGGAGCCCGAGACGGGGACCATCGCGGCAAATTCCGCGTAGCAGAGCGCCGCGAAGCCGCAGGCGATGGCGGTGAGGATGAAGGACAGGACGATCGCCGGCCCCGCGCCGACATGGTCCGCGCCGCCCGCGGCCGCCGTGCCGACCGTCGAGAACAGGCCGGCGCCGATGACCGCGCCGATGCCCAGCGACGTCAACTGTACGGGCCCGAGCGCGCGTTTCAATCGCGGCCGCGAGCCGTGCTCCACCTCGCCCGTGAGCTCGCTCAGGGGCTTCACGCGAAACATCTGATTCATGGTGATCTCACCCTCGCCGGAAGGGACCGGTTCGTTCGCGGACGCGTGCGCGCTGCATACATTAGCAGAATCCGCCCGGAACCGGCCGGTATCTGGCCGGTATCCGGCCATCGACCGGTCCGCGGCGGGCGCATGCCGCCGTTCCAGCCTGCCTGGCCCCGGTCCGTCCCAGGTCTTGGTGTGCCCCGCCGCCCGGACGGATCCGCTCCGGGCGAAACCCGCTACAATCGTGCGGCTGAAACGTCGCCGGCCGGGCGCCGGGGCGGAGGCCGATCACCAGACAGTGCTCATCGATTCATGCGTATCGCGATTTTCGGATCGGGTGCGGTTGGCGGCTATTACGGTGTGCAGCTCGCCCGCGCCGGCCACGAGGTCATGTTTCTCGCGCGCGGCGCGCACCTGCGCGCGATCCGCGAGCGCGGCCTGCTGCTGTGGAGCCCGCTGGGTGACGCGTGCGTCCACGCCGCGGCGACGAGCGACCCCGCGGAGGTCGGCCCGGTCGATCTCGTGCTGTTCGCGATCAAGACGTACGACAACGAGACCGCCCTCCCGACCCTGCCCGCGCTGTGCGGCCCCAAAACCGTCGTCCTCACGCTGCAGAACGGCATCGAGAGCTTCGAGCAGGTCGCGGGCGTCGTCGGCGAGGCCCGCACGCTGGCCGGATCCGCGTACATCGCTACGGCGGTGTCGGCGCCAGGGCTGATCGAACAGACGGGCACCCACCGGCGTATTGTCTTCGGAGAGGTGTACGGACGCCGCGATCGCGTGTCCGAACGGGCCGAGCAGATCGCCCGGGTCTTCTCCGGCGCCGACATCGAGGTCGACGTCGTCGCCGACGCGCGCGTTCCGCTCTGGGAAAAATTCATCTATCTCGCGCCCTTCGCCGGGTTCACCGGCGCCTCGCGGCGGCCGGCTGGCGCAATCTGGGGCGAGCCCGCGACGCGGGACCAGTTCCTGCTTGCGGTGGAGGAAGTGGAACGCGTCGCGCGGGCGGAAGGCATCGACGTGGCCGGGTCGCGCGATCGCGTCAGCCGCTACCTGGATTCCATCCCAGGGACGATGCGGTCGTCACTGCTGATCGATCTGCACAAGGGAAAACGCATCGAAGTCGAGGCGCTGCAGGGCGCCGTCGCGCGCCGCGGGGCCGCGCACGGCGTGCCGACGCCCATCATGAGTACGTTGTACGCCATCCTGAAAGCCGCCAGCCGCCCGGAGCGCTAGTCGGACGTCCGTTTGCCAGTGGAGCCTGTCATGAGACTCGTACGAACCTTTACATGCGTTGTCGTGCCGATGACGCTGTGTTTCGGCGCTCTTCATTCCCGCACGCTGAGGGCGCAGGACGCCGGTAAGATCACGCGCTTCGACGTCGCGGCGCTCGATCGATCCGCCGACGCCTGCACGAATTTTTATCAGTTCGCGTGCGGCGGCTGGAAGAAGAACAATCCGATCCCCGCGGATCAGTCCTCGTGGGGCCGCCTCAGCGAGCTGAACGAACGGAACCGCGAGACGCTGCGCGGCCTGCTCGACACGGCCTCGAAGGACGCGCCCGGCCGTCCGGCGCTGCAGCAGAAGATTGGCGATTACTACGGCGCCTGCATGGACGAAACGGCCATCGAACGGCTGGAAGCCAAGCCGCTCGAACCAGGACTGCAGCGCATCGCCGGCTTGAAGACGAAGGAAGACGTCGCCGCGGAGGCCGGCCGCCTGCACCGCATCGGCGTCGGCGTGTTCTTCGGCTTCGGCGCCGAACAGGATTTCAAGGACGCGACCACCGTCATGGCCATCGCCGACCAGGGCGGCATGGGTCTTCCGGATCGCGATTTCTATTTCCAGGAAGACGTGAAGAGCGTGGAGCGGCGGAAGGCGTACGTGGATCACATCCGCAAGATGTTCGTCCTCGCAGGCACGCCAGCCGCGAAGGCGGAGGCGGATGCGAAGGCCGTCATGACGTTCGAGACCGCACTGGCCAAGGCCGCGCTCTCGCGCGAGGCACGCCGCGATCCGAACAAGATCTACAACAAGCTCACGCGCGATCAGCTCCTCAAGTTGACGCCCGCGTTTGCGTGGACGCAGTACCTCGCCGGGCTCGAGTCGCCGGATTTCAGCAACATCAACGTCACCGAGCCCGAGTTCTTCAAGTCGGTGAACGGCCTGATCTCGTCCACGAGCCTGGACGATCTGAAGACGTATCTGCGGTGGCACGTCATCCACGAGGCCGCGCCGCGGCTGTCCACGCCGTTCGTCAATGAGAATTTCGAGTTCTACGGAAAGACGCTGACGGGCCGGAAGGAATTGCGCGCCCGCTGGAAGCGCTGCGTGGATTACGTCGACGAAGATCTGGGCGACGCGCTCGGACAGATGTACGTCGAGGCGACGTTCGGCGCCGAGGGCAAGGCGCAGATGATCCGGCTGGTGAGCAATCTGGAGCGCGCGCTGCAACAGGACATCACGGCCGACCTGCCGTGGATGTCGCCCGAGACGAAGGCCCGCGCGCT